>Ga0265296_1001294_pt1 | contig 29432 bp, 33 predicted proteins | sample MunlanPumphouse1_FD_189073 | JGI IMG/M metagenome (GOLD analysis project Ga0265296, IMG submission 189073) | Groundwater microbial communities from a municipal landfill in Southern Ontario, Canada - Pumphouse #1 | ecosystem: Environmental > Aquatic > Deep subsurface > Groundwater | place... | reverse complement strand
CAAAAACAAAAGATTGGATTTTGTAGACACAACTTGCCCGCCTGTTTTAAAAATTCACAGGATTGTTCAAACCCTGGTCCGCAACGGCTATACGGTTGTAATAATTGGCGATAAGGGACATACCGAAGTAAAAGGAATACTGGGCTGGGCCGGCAACGCGGCTTATGTCGTAGAAAAAGAATCCGATATCAGCAATATTCCGTATTCGCATAAGATCGGGGTTGTCGCGCAAACCACCCAGTCAAAGGAAAAATTTGATTATTTTGTCGAAAAATTAAAAGCAAAAGGCAAAGAGTTCATCAGCTATAACACGATCTGTGACGCGACGAGGAACCGGCAGGAGGATGTTTTAAATCTTACCAAGCAGGCGGATGTTATTCTTGTAATAGGAGATCCAGGCAGCGCTAACACAAAAAGGCTTGCGGAGATAGCATCAAACGCAGGGATCGAAACACACAGGATTGCGTCCGTTGAAGATCTGGATTTTAACTGGATTTACGGAAAAAACAAAATAGGCATAACGGCAGGGGCGTCGACGCCAAGCTGGATAATTAACGATGTGGTTGAAAAGTTGAAAAACCTTGAAAAAAAATAATTTTGAATTGAGTGAAATTTATTAAAATTGCGTTCGATATTAATTTATCAATTGAGAGGCAAAAATGGACGCCGAAGCAAGAAAAATTAGAAGATTTATTAACAATTCTCTTATCTCCGCCCACGATAGAGCCAGGCACATTGTCCCAAACCTTCTCGATTTTAAAAAAAGAATAAAAAAAGACGTCAAAAGCATAGATTTTGGCACTAATTCAAAAGGCGAAAAAATGATAACAATTTCTATGGGACGCGGCGGCAGGATTAAGGTCGAAATTATCAGCAGCGGTGTAGAAGAAGAAAAAGCCAGGACCCAGTTAAGAGACCTGATGCTTGAGATAGTCCTCGATGCCAAAAAAAACTAAAAGATTATTTGTTCATTATCATCTCATCAATTGTTACAAACTCATAACCCCGTTCTTTCAAAAGACGAATTAGTTTTGGGAGAATATCTATTGTCTGCTGAATTCCGTCATGCATAAGGATAATTCCTCCGTTCGAAATAAACCATAAGATTTTTAACTCTATAAATTTTTCTCCCGGGCTTGACCAGTCTCCCGCGTTATCGGTCCATAACACCATCGTATATCCAAGAGCTCCCGCTATCATTGCCGTTGAATCGTTATAATCGCCTCCCGGAGGCCGAAACAAATGTGGCCGGACACCCGTAATTGACTGTATGATGTCTCCGCATGCCATAATTTCTGTAGCGGCGTCAAGCGAAGAAAGTTTTGTCATGGCAACATGGTCAAATGTATGGTTTCCTATATTACATCCTGCAAATACTTCTGCGGACACAAGTTCCGGATATTTTTCCGCCATTTCACCTACAACAAAGAAAGTCGCGCGGATATTATTTTGTTTTAAAATTGCCAGTATTTTTTTTGTGTAATCAGGATGGGGCCCGTCGTCAAATGTCAGCGCGATTTGTCTTAACTTCTTATTCCCTCTTATAAATTTATTATAATGGAGGCCTTTTTTAATCTCATCCTGGTTTTGCATCAAAATATCGATGCCGCTTTTATAAATCTCTTTTTGGGCGTTTTTCCAGAAAAAATTTAACCTGCTTTTTGCCGATATTCTTGTTTTTGCCTTGTAGCGGATTTTTATCCAGATACTGTTGGAGATTATAAGCGTTAAGAGAACTAGAAGGAGTATCAAAACCGATATCAATATTTTTCTTTTCATATTTTTCTTATATGATATAATCTTACTACAATGCTTCGATTTTTAACAGCCGGCGAGTCTCATGGGAAGGGATTGGTCTCGATCCTCGAGGGGATGGTCGCCGACCTGCCCTTGTCTGCTGACGATATCAACTATGAACTTGCAAGACGTCAGCAGGGTTACGGACGCGGCGGAAGAATGCAGATAGAAAAAGACGAGGTTGAGATAATATCCGGAGTCCGCTTCGGAAAAACGCTCGGATCCCCAATATCGTTTATAATCTGGAACAAGGATTGGGATAATTGGAAAGAAATAATGGCCGTAAACGGGCCGACAGGCCAACAAGCAAAACCGGTTACAAATTTACGTCCGGGTCATGCTGATCTAGCAGGGACAATCAAATACAACCAAAAAGATATTCGAAATATTCTCGAACGTGCAAGTGCAAGAGAGACTGCGGCAAGGGTAGCTATAGGCGCGATTGCAAAACAGTTCTTGAAAGAATTTAAAATCGGAATAAAAAGCCGGGTTCTTGAGATCGGCGGTCTCACAAATGAAGAAGAAATAAAGGCTGCTATTGATAGGGCGCAGGATATCGGCGATTCCCTTGGAGGAGTTTTTGAGGTTAAAGCTGTAAATGTTCCCATTGGACTTGGGAGCCATGTTCATTACGACTTGAGATTAAGCTCAAAGCTTGCCGCCGCGATAATGAGCATCCCTGCGATAAAAGGTTTCGAAATAGGTATGGGATTCGGATGCGCAAAACTTCCCGGATCAAAAGTTCATGACGAAATATTTTATAGTGATGGAAAATACTCCCACAAAACAAATAATGCCGGCGGTATTGAGGGCGGTATGACAAATGGGGAATCCGTTGTTGTCCGCGCCGCCATGAAACCTATAGCGACCATTAAAAAACCGCTTAAATCCGTTGACCTGCTGACAAAAAAAACTGTAGAAGCTCATGTCGAGAGAGCCGATGTGTGCGCGGTTCCCGCGGCCGCCGTAATAGGTGAGGCTATGGTTGCTTATGAGATTGCATCGGCTCTGCTTCAAAAATTCGGAGGAGATTCGCTGGGTGAGACTAAGAGCAACTATGAAGTTTTTTATAAATAGTAGTAATTAACTGATGAATATTTTTCCCCGCAAGCCCCGAGATTTCGATCGTTGAAACTTTTTTCTTCTTAAATTCTTTTTTTGCCTCTTTAACATAATCTTCGTCAACCATGTCTGTTTTGTTTAAGCAGACAATCTGCGGTTTTTTCGCAAGTTTTAGGCTGTACTGTTTAAGTTCATTATTTATTATTTCAAAATTATTTAAATAATCGGGATCGGAGATGTCTATAAGATGCAAAATAATCGACGTCCTCTCAATATGCTTTAAAAATTTGTCCCCAAGGCCCAAACCTGTGTGAGCTCCTTCTATTAGTCCCGGAATATCGGCGGCGACAAATGTCTCAAAATTTTGATACTGCACTACTCCAAGATTTGGGGAGAGAGTAGTAAAAGGGTAGGGCGCGATCTTTGGTTTTGCCGCGGATATTTTCGAAAGCAGCGTTGATTTTCCCGCGTTAGGACAGCCGATAATTCCGACATCCGCGATTAACTTTAGTTCAAGTTTTATTTTTATTTCTTCTCCCGGGGTGCCTGGTTGGGCAAATCTTGGAGTCTGTCTTGTCGCGGTTGAAAAGTGGGCATTTCCTTTTCCGCCGCGGCCGCCCTTTGCGATAAGAATCTGATCTTTATCCTTTAATAAATCGATTATCAGCTCATTGGTTTCATGCTTAAATAGTTGTGTTCCGATTGGGACTTTTATTATAAGATGGTTTCCACTTTTGCCTGACATATTCTTGCCGCCACCCTGCTGGCCTTTTTCGGCTTTAAAATGAGGCCTATGCCTAAAGTCGATAAGCGTTTTTATCTGGGAGCTGGCTTCAATTATAACATCCGCGCCTTCTCCTCCGTTTCCTCCGTCAGGGCCTCCCTTGGGACGGTATTTTTCCCGCAAAAAGCTGACGCACCCGGGGCCGCCGTCGCCTGATTTTATAAAAATAGTTGCTTCATCTATGAACATAGTTTAACTTTAATTTGAGAAGGATTAATTGAAAAATTTATACCATTTCGGTCTGGTAAACGCTAATTTTTTGTTTGTATTTGCTCGCACGTTCGAATGTTACATTCCCTGTGATTGTAGCAAACAATGTATCATCACGTCCTACTTCTACATTACGTCCTGGCATGAATCTAGTGCCGCGCTGTCTTATCAAAATACTTCCCGCTCGGACTAATTGTCCTCCAAAAGCCTTTACCCCTAGTCTCTGACTATTACTGTCTCTGCCGTTTCGAGATGTTCCGCCGCCCTTTTTATGCGCCATTAAAAATTCACTCCCTTTTAATGTCTTCGATTTTTAATTTTGTAAGATGCTGTCTGTGGCCGATTGTTCTTCTGTAACCTGTTTTGTTTTTGTATTTGAATGATTCTACTTTGTCGGATAAAAAATTTGGATCGAGGATTTTTGCTTCTACGGCGGCGCCTTTTACATGAGGCTGACCGACTTCGACAGAACCATCATTTGCTATTAAGAGCACATTTGACAGCTTGATTGTAGAATCCTTGTCTCCTTGAAGAAGTTCTACCTCGATAATATCGCCTTTATTTACTCTATATTGTCTGTTGCCTGTCTCAATTACCGCGTACATGGTTATTACCCCCAACCTTAAAATACTACCATTTATAGAGTAGGAATGCAATACTTAGCCATGAGACGCATTGTGTAACATATTTCTGGCGGTTTCAGGTATTTTTTTGGGCTTTAGCTTAGTTATGTCGATCGATGTAAGAAGGGTAATGGCGCTACAGAGAAGGGTTTTGTCAGATTTTCGTATTATATCCTGTTTAAACGTAAGTGTTGCCCCTGATGTCTTTTCAATCCGGCTTTCGATAATAAGGTCATCCGCGTAAAAAGCAGGACTTAAATATTCACAATTTACTTTTCTAACGGCAAAAACAATATTGTGTTCTTTCTTCAGCTTTGTTAAAGGTATCCCAATGTCGTTAATTAGTTCGGTTCTTCCCATTTCCATCATTTCAAGATATTTAGTGTAGTATACAACGCCTTCGGCGTCGGTATCCTTGTAGTAGACTTTTAAGTTTAACGAATTTTTCATAACCCAAAAATAACATCTTTTTGAATGAAATTCCAGATAAATCTTATCGATATGTAAACGGTAGGTAATCATTAAGGATTTTATTGAAAATCATGGAACCTAAGGCAAAATAAGGTTCCGGTTCATGGAATTACTTTATTTAATGGATACTCCACGATTCCCGATGCTCCGGCGCGTTTAAGTTTTGGGATAATGTCCCGGGATATCTTTTCGTCTATGACCGTGTCGACATCAACATAGCTTTTGTCAGATAATTCGGTTATTGTTGGAAACTTTAAAGCGGGAAGAATATTTAAAATATTTTGCAGGTCGGATTTACTAACATTCATTTTTAGCCCGACTTTTTCCTCCGCGGCAAGAGCTCCTTTTAAGAGGAGAACGATATTTTCTATTTTTTCTTTTTTCCAGCTGTCTTTTACGGCATTTTTATTCGCGATGACAATAGTTGTCGATTCCATGATAGTCTCAATTATTTTTAAGTTGTTTGCCCGCAGCGATGATCCTGTTTCTGTCAGCTCGACAATTGCGTCTGCCAGGTCCGGGACTTTTGCCTCTGTTGCGCCCCATGAGAACTCGACTTTGACCGGAATGTTCTTTTTATCAAAAAATGATTTTGTGACGTTAACCAGCTCGGTTGCGATTGTTTTATTTCTTAAATCCGCAATTGTTTTAATATCCGAGTCCTCCGGAACCGCAACAACCCACTTTACTTTTGATAATCCCTGCTTGGCATAAATAAGCTCCGCGACCTCAATGACTGCCATGCCGTAATCCATAACCCAGTCCCTGCCCGTGAGCCCAGCGTCAATAACGCCTTTTTCAACATACCTTGCGATCTCTTGAGCTCTAATAAACATAATTTCTAAATCCGGATCATCTACTTTTGAATAATAAGACCTGTTTGTGGGGCTAATAGTAAATCCAGCGTTTTTAAATATATGAAGGGTAGATTCCTGAAGACTGCCCTTTGGAAGACCTAGTTTTAATTTGTTTGCCATAAATATTATCCTCCTTAAAATACAGGAATTTGTGCCGGAGTATTGAGCTGGGTACTTATGCCATATCCAAACTGTCCTTCTCCAGTATATCCCCATCCGTATAATATTTTTCCTGCGGAACAAAGTGCGACAGAAAACGACCTCCCTGCAGTAATAGCCGTAGCTTGAGATACTCCAATTGATTGAACCGGCGACGTTTGTTTTGTTTGAGTTCCGTCTCCAAGAGTTCCGCTTGCATTTGCCCCTGTTGCCCAGACGGTCCCGTCTGATTTTAAAATAATTGAAAAAGACATCCCAGCGGCAACTGCGACTGCATTATTAATTCCCGGTATTTGAACAGGTGTAAGCCGTGTAGTATTAGTGCCGTCTCCAAGCTGGCCGTCTGCATTCCAACCCCACGCCCAAACAGTTCCGTCTGATTTTACTGCAAGAGAAAAATTAAAATATCCTCCTGAAATTGAGATAACCCCAGTGATACCTGATACCTGTACAGGGGTGTTGCGATAAGTCGTTGTGCCATCACCTAATTGCCCATGAAAATTTTGTCCCCAAGCCCAGACAGTGCCGTCTGATTTTAATGCTAACGAATGTTCTCCTCCGCAGGCAACTGCTATAACTCCGGTAAGACCCGAGACTTGAACTGGCGTGCTACGATCAATATTTGTACCATCTCCTAATTGTCCGCTTTCATTACGACCCCACGCCCAAACAGTCCCATCTGTTTTTAATGCTAATGAATGATTAGTTCCTGCGGCTATTGCAGCGACATTACTAATATCTGCTCTAACTGGTACATACGCATCTTGCGTTGAACCCATCCCGAGTTGTCCATATGTATTTTTTCCGAATGTCCATAGTTCTCCATTAGATAAAACCAAAGAATGTTCATCTCCTGTTGCAATTGCGCTTGCGGTACTAAAACTTGTAATACATACAGGAGATAATTGATTCGTTGTGGTTCCAATCCCAAGCTCTCCATGATCATTATAACCCGTTGACCAAACAGTCCCGTCAGATTTTATAAATAGAGTGTGTCTTGCACTGCCGGTTGATGCAATAGAAAGTATTTTTAATGTTGTAAATATTTTTTCGCTACTGCCGGAAATAGCTTTTCCTAAATTGTCTGTTACGCCGTTTGATACAGTAAAAGTATATTGTGTTCCGTAGGATAGGTTTGAATTTGCAGTCCATGTCGCAACAGTGGAAGTCGCATCTATACTTACCATTCCACTAACACCAAGCACATAAATGTTGGATGATATTGTACTTGCTTTCATAGATTTATTAAATTTAACTGTAATAGGAGTTCGATTTGATGTTGTTATATTTGTAGCGTTATTATTAAGGGCAGATCCGTTGTCTAGCGTAATGCTTAATACTGCCGGGGATGTTGATGCAGGTATTGAAAGAATTATTTTTGATGAAACAGGGGAGGACATGTTTTCTGCCGCATCTTTGAACCATACAAAAACTTCTTTTGTCCCGACGCTGCCTGAAAGAGTAAAAGATTCATTTGTCGAGATGTATTCAGCCGTACTTGTAACTGCCACCCATCCGGATGCTTTTACATTTGGCGTTGCGGATTCTTCGGAAGCATAATAACCGGTAATTCCAGTATTATCTTTTGATGAAAGCTGTAATTTAACAGAAACTGATTCAGTTGAGGATGACCCGTTATTGATGGAAATTGTTACATTACCCGGCGCAACGGCATCTCCGGAAGCGGTTGAATTACTTGCCGGCGTAACGGTTGCTTGGCCGCAGCTGTTCAGATAAATGCCAATTCCCAAAATAATAAAAATTATAATATATTTCTTCAATAATTTGTTTGCCATAAATATTATCCTCCCGGATGGATGTAATTATATACTATTTATTTGTACATATAAACCGAAAAATCAAAAGGAAGGTAATCGTGCTTGAGAGTTACCATAGGGGTTAAGGTCTTGCAGAACCTGAACACCTCTTCCGGTTCAAAATAATGGAATACGCTGTAGCGTCTGTTTCTATCCTCATATGAGCTCAAACAGTTAAATCCGACGCCTTTTTCGGACAGATCGAACATTTTTGCTGTCATTTGTTTTAGGTGGCCCATGCTGTCTTCGAGCTTAATGCTGAAAGGGCCTATCGCGAATACAAAATCAAATTTTCTTTTTAGGTCGTCTTTCAGGATATCCTTTGTTTCAAAATTGCCGTCATGGAATTTTTCTTTAGCGCCCTGGATAACTTTGTCGGATATATCAATCCCATGGTAATCTACGTTATATCCATTGTTTTTAAAGTAACCGTAAAAATCTCCGACGCCGCAGCCGACATCAAGGATGGAGCAATTATCGATATTGCCGATCATTGTCATTATGTCGAATCTTAGTTTTTGGCTGTCCGCGCTCTGCCAGCCCAGAGAGCGAGCGTCATTAATACCAAAAGCTGAAAGGTTTGTTTCATAGAAAGAGTTTGATGCAGATTTATCTTTTGGATGCATTCAGATATTATATCAAGTTATTTATGAAGTAACAGCCATTGCTGCGCGGCAGAATCATTTTTTTCTGTATCATTATTCGGAGGTATTTCCGGCGCCGGCTCACGGTGAAGCTTTTTCATGACCCTATTGTAGACTGCGTTTAGCGCTTGTTTGTCTATGTCGCTGAACGCAGGCTTTCTTTCAGGGTCTGCTTTTACAGGCTTTATTGAAGACTCATTTATGCCATGTATAAGATCAATTTCCATATTTTTATACGCTACCTATATTTCGTCTCATCTCATTTTTCACAATTTCTTGTGGCTTCAAAATCTCTCCGGCTGATGCAATCGGATTTGCGTTAGATTTTGATTCTTTTGCCAATTTATTCATTTCAGCCATAAAATCCTTGCCGCTATTATTACTAGTTGGGCTTTCGGCTTTTACTTCGTTCCAAGGTTTTACTATTTTAGCCGCATAGATTGGCGACTTAGCGGTTGAGCCAATTGGACCTTCGATGTTGATCATAACAAACCACCTTTTCTTTATACTATTTAATAGCAACTTTTATACCACATGAACACATCTTGCATATTTCCCAATACAACAACAAAACCCGTTATATTGCAGAATTGCCAGTAAAATTGTGTGTGTTTTTTTGTCATAGATATAATTGAAACAAGGTCAAATTAGTTGTAATATAGATAAAAATAGAGTTGTTTCAAAATGATACATTGTGTCAAAATGTTACTTAATATAAGGAGTTTTTATGAATGAAGCAATATTAACCACTGATTTTTTAAGGCTAAAATTGTTTAAAAAAGGCAAAGTACGCGATGTTTATGAGGTGGACAATAATCTGTTAATTATCGCAACTGATAGGATATCCGCATTCGATGTTGTGATGGCAAACGGCATCCCTGATAAGGGCAAAATACTTACTCAAATTTCGAATTTTTGGTTTAATTTTATATCCGATATTATTCCGAATCATTTGATCTCAACGGAAATAGATAAAATTAGCGGCCAGTTGCCGGCTGCCGGCAACAAAATAAAAATGCATAAGATGCACCTGGAAGGCAGGACTGTTTTGGCAAAAAAGGCCAAAGGAGTTCCGATTGAATGTGTTGTAAGAGGATACCTTTCGGGATCAGGGTGGAAAGAGTATCAAAAAAGCGGATCCATCTGCGGTATAACATTATCTAAAGGTCTTGTTGAATCAGACAAACTACCGGAACCGATTTTCACTCCTTCCACTAAGGCAGAAACAGGTCATGACGAGAATATTAATGAAGAGCAGGCAAGGCGAATTGCGGGAGACAAGATTTTTGATACTGTAAAAAATGCCACTTTGGCAATCTATAAAAAATGCAGCGAGTACGCTCTTAAAAAAGGGATAATAATTGCTGATACAAAATTTGAGTTTGGCGAAGTTGACGGCAAGATAATAATTATTGACGAGATACTTACTCCGGACTCGTCAAGATTTTGGCCAAAGGATTTGTACAAGCCGGGAGGCGGACAGCCGAGCTACGATAAACAGTTTGTCAGGGATTATCTGGAAACTCTTGACTGGGACAAGACTCCGCCGGGGCCAAAACTACCTGATGATGTCGTCCAAAAAACGCGCGATAAATATCTCGAAGCGCTTAAAAAGCTGACAAGTTAAAATATTTGTCCTGTGACCTTTCGATCAATAGCTAAGATTCTTTTTACCTGTTTATCATTCAAATAAGTTTTTAACGCGTGAACAAGCCTGACTCCGGATTGTTCAAGATTTCTGATAGAATAATGTTCGAATAATTTTGTTAGATCTTCATCAAACATGCATTCCAGTACTTTGCATACATTAGCGGCATTTGTATGATTTAATGCTTCAGCCAGGCCTTTCCAATCATTGACGCGGCAATTATTTGAATCAATATATTTCCCTAAAATATATAATCTTCTGTTCATCAATGTTGAATCTATGGTGGTATTTAAATATGTTTCGAGCCTATGGACATTGCATGCGGCTGAAAAATCATTTTCTTTTCCGGCATGGAGAGTTGTTGATATTCTGGGGTCCAGCGGAACTATATCTTGTTCCATCGCGGATAAAAACAAATTTCTGGCGTTTTCGTCTTTTATTAATGAAATATCCCTTTCCAACCTGGCGTTAAGAGCGCTTGCGCCGCGTTGTTTTACTAAGTCATTCAACATTTTTGCGACAACAGCACCCCTGTTCGTTCCGGCAAACATAGGATTATCTAACTTTGCGGAAAAACCCGAAAGCACAGCTCCAAAATCTGTTGAAAGAGGCCTGTTCATTTTATTTTCATACATATGCCACCCTGTAAATACGGCTGCCCCAAGCAATGCAAGCGGAGCGGTTATTCCTGCCGAAAGCCCAAGAAGTGTTGTAGCTGCAATTGCTCCACCCGTCCAAAATGCTGAATATATTGCTCCTCCACGAATATTATTTATTAATTCAGCTGCTCTTTGAGGGGAACTAACATCATCCAGACTAAATTTAAATTTGTCATAATATCTGGGATCCGAGATTCCTTCCGTCAAACTATGATCATATTTATTCGATAAAGCGTACGGATTAATATATGTAATATTGGATCTTTGAAATGGAAATCCTCTTAAGTGATCTAATATCGTCGGTGAGGCTAAGCCAGATGATCTGCCTATTGAATGGTTTCTACTGAAGGCAACAACACCAAACCTGATTCCACCAGATGATGTTCCGTTAATTCCCTTTATATAAATTGCCATTTTCGTGTACCTCCTTGGGTATCTATGAAGGGGTTTTAATCATTCTTGCCCCCTCATATATATATCGTCGAATCTTGCCGGAAATTTCACTTGAAGTGTCATACCCGAAGAAACAATCGAGGCTAATCTACCTCAAGCCCCTGCAAAACATCGTAGGCCGAGTGAAATTGACCTATCCACGAATCAAAATCAAACAACTCTTTTAGATGAGGATAAATCTCGGAATATCCGTGCGTCATCAAACTGACGGCAATTGGGTCCGCTTCTACTCTTTCAATCAAATCTTTTAGAGGATATTCCCTGATACTCCCAATAGGAAGGATTTCCGGTGAGCTGAATTGTAAACTTATATACAGCTGTCTATCTATACCTATTGAAAGATGATGCTCGGTAGAATAATTAATCCCTGCAATTTGTTCCGGTTTATACGGATTGTTGCCGAATTGTTCTTTTAACCTTGAAGTGCATCTGCCGCTTAATGAAACAGGGAAAAAACTGATTTCTATCTTTGTGCCTTGATTTCCTTGCATAAAAAATATTGAATAATACTCCTGATCATCGAAAAAGGCTTTTATATCTTGTTTTAAATCAACGGATGAAACTGCTTTGGAAACATCATGCAAACTTACATAATTGCTTAAAATAAGAGTATTGAAACTGACTCGAATTGCTGGAAATTCGATTATTGCCAAAGATAGTATATTGGCTAAATATTGAGGGCTTAAAATGGGCTGGGACTGATGAAAATTGTCACAAGATAGCTGCAATGCGAGCCTAGATGTTCCTGTCTGTTTTAATAATTCGGTAAGTATTGCTCTGGCCTCATTTATATCTTTTCCCCAGAAGCCGTTTGTCGCGATCTCAATATATTTAAATCCCAATTTATCCGCTTCTTTAACAATCCCTTTTAAAAGCTCAAAATCCAAAAACGGCTCTCCACCCCAAAGATGAAGGTAGCTTTTGGCAGTTCCTGGGCTTAGTTTAGAAATTTGTCGAAGAATGCCGACTGCCTCTTCAAGTGAATACGGCTGAAATTGTTTTTCATTTCCTTTTTCAAGGCACATTTCACATCTGGCATTGCATCGGTTTGTAAAATTAAGAGCTGTCATAATGGGTTTAAACAAGCCATGGCCGTCGGCAGCCAGAGATGGATAGTAGATGCTCTTAATTATCGTTGCCACACAAAAAGAGCTTTGGCAATTTGACAATTGTATACATATTGATTACAATTGTTCACATATTGTATACAGATAAGAGAACCTTATGCTAAAAACACTTTTTTCCTCAAAGGCGAGAGTTAAGGTCCTTACTCTTTTCATGGAGAACCCTAAAAACAGATATTATTTAAGGGAAATAGAAAAATTAATTAATATTCTTCCGCAGGCTCTTCAGAGAGAGCTCGCTAAGCTAAAAAATATTGGTTTGCTGTCAGAAACAGCTGAGGGCAACAGGATTTATTACCAAATAAATGGTAAACATTTAATATATCCGGAGCTAAAAGGATTAATCAGTAAGACAACCGGGTTTCAAGGCAGGTTAAAAAGAGCTTTTTCAAAAGAAAAAGAGATTGATTGCGCTTTCATTTATGGCTCATTTGCAGAGGGGAATGAAACAATAAAAAGCGATATCGATTTATTTATTATCGGCATTATTTCAGGGAAAAAACTTCAAACTATTTTAAGAAAGGCCGCCCTAATCCATGAACGCGAAATAAACGCGACAATATATACTCTAAAAGAATTTAAAGTGAAAAAGAAGAATCATTTTATCGGGTCGGTTATCAAAAGAAATAAAATAATGCTCAAAGGCGATTTAAATGGCTTTTGAAAAACTAATTTTGCAAGGTCACATCCAAAAGCACAAAACTTCAAAAATAGAAATCAACAACCTTTTTCAACTTATTGAAAGAGACCTAAAAGACGCTTCTATTGTTGAGCTTTCCGAAGATAGAAAATTTGCGATTGCTTATAATACCGTCCTGCAATGCGGGACAGTCATTATGTATTGCGTCGGCCACAGAACTAAAGGTGAAGCGCATCATTTCTTTACATTTGAATTTCTGCAGGAAGCTTTAGGAAGCACACACCATGAAACAATTGATTATTTTAATGCCTGCCGTTCTAAGAGGAACCGAACTGATTATGATAGTGCGGGAGAGATTTCTGCAACCGAGGTTTTCGAATTAATAAAGGAAGCTAAAAACTTTTATAAATTTACGAAAGATTGGGTTAACAAAAACCGCCCTCAATATTTATAAGAAATGAATATTTTATCTATCGAAACATCCTGTGACGAAACATCAGCTGCCGTAGTCGAAAACGGAACGGACATTTTATCAAATGTAATCGCGACGCAGATTGAATTTCATCAGAAATATGGAGGAATTGTTCCGGAAATCGCTTCAAGAAAGCATATTGAGGTTATAAGTCCCATAATTCAACAAGCTCTGGATAAGGCAAATATACAATTTTCGGATTTAGATGCTATCGCAGTTACGTATGGGCCGGGACTTGTGGGAGCATTACTTGTGGGAGTATGCGCCGCAAAGGCAATTGCTTATTCACTCAAGATTCCTTTAATTGGTGTTAATCATCTTGAGGGCCATATTTGCGCAAACTTTCTATCCCGAAGGGTGGAGGTGAGGTTCCCATTTATATGTTTGATTGTATCCGGTGGTCATACAAGTCTTGTTTTGGTTAAAGGTCATGGAGAGTATCAAACAATCGGGCGGACAAGAGACGACGCGGCGGGAGAGGTGTTTGATAAAATCTCCCGTTTTTTGGGATTAGGATATCCCGGAGGGCCGATAATTGATGAGATGTCAAGAAAAGGGAATCCTTCTGCAATCGATTTTCCAAGAGCGATGATGGACAAAGAATACGGATATGATTTTAGCTTTTCGGGGATAAAGACGGCGGTTGTTAATCATGTAAAAAAGTGGCCGGTTTCCAGTTGCCGGTATTCAATTGAAGATTTACTCTCAAGTTTTCAGGAGGCGGTTGTTGACGTGCTGGTTGAAAAGTCTATTTGCGCGGCAAAAGAGCATAATATAAGAACAATTGCTCTTGCGGGTGGGGTTTCGTGTAATAGCAGACTAAGAACAAAGATGTTGGAAAGAGGCTCGGCTGAAGAAATTAAAATAATTTTTCCTGCTCCAATATTATGTACTGACAATGCCGCAATGATTGCTTGTGCCGGTTATTTTTGGTTTAAAAAAGGAATAACATCAAGCTGGGACTTAAAAGCAGTTGCGAACCTAGAGATCTAATGCTTCCATTTGCGAAACTAGCTCTCCAATAGAATTAAGCATTTCTTTTGCTTCTGGTTTTAGGATATCTTCAAATACGCGAATATCTTTTCCCCTGTATATCGAGTCGGAAATATTTGGCGAATAATAAAGCGCGATAACTTTTTTAATATTGTTAAACAGCGATTTTATTTTTTCTTTTGATGAATCGTTTGATTTTGACTTTAAAACAATTCTTAAGGTCAGGTCTTCGCCAAAAGGAATTGCCTTTGAAAAATATATATCTACCTTTTTTGAAACATCATCGGCCGAATCATTTGGCGAGATTCCATAATATGCCAGATCCTGCTTTAGATCATTTATTGATTTTACTACCATCGCGGCTATGCTTGACGGCGGATAGACAATATATCTTTTCCATGTGTTGCCGCTCATGAGCGAATATGCCCACGCCATCCTGTTATATGCTCTTGCGAAAAACAGGGGCGCTATCTGGGTGTCCTGGATGCCCGTGTCATGTTCCAGCTTGAAATTTGATGTTGATGTTAAGACCTCATTTATCCATTTGTCGACATCTTCATACATTTGCAGCTGTTTATAAAGAGATACAACAGACCCGTCAATTGATTTGTTTGTGATTATGCTTTTTCTGTAGGTTGTACCGATAGAGTAGGGCAGGATATAATCAATTGTCTGCTTATTGAAGTTCCCGGAATTAATGGATGACTGTGCGATTGTAAGGCATTGGTCATATGCCTGCATAGCCGGAGCAAACGCGTTGATCGATTCCCTGTCCAGGCCCTTTCTCATGAGCGCAATGAGCTCCGGGCCTCTTTTTGGCATATCTCTCTGCGCGATACTTATCCCGAGAATATTGTATGTAGCCTCAAAAGAAGGTTCAGCAAAAGCGCTAAATCCATAAAAAAGTACTGCCACAAAAACCAAAACCGGTAAAAATTTATTCATGTTATGTAAAAAATAATACCATAGAATGGAAGGTTAGTAAATTGACGCGCCTTTGAGCTTTTGAATTGAATACGTGGGAACGATATTTTTCGGGCAAGCTTGCGCGCAGTTAAAAATCGTATGACAGCGGAAAACCCCGTGTTCTCCCCCGACCATTTGAAGCCGTTCGGATTTTGCTCTGTCACGCGAGTCGGCAACAAATCGATACGCTTTTGTCAGGGCCGCAGGCCCTAAAAATTCGCGGTCCAAAGCAGAAACGGTGCATGCGGCATAGCATGATCCGCATAAAATGCAGTTGATCATCTCATCTATTTTCTGCCTGTCTTTTTTTGACTGAATGATTTCTTTTTCCGGAAGGGTCGAATCGCATATAAGATACGGCTTTATTTTTTTATATTTTTCAAAAAACCTGTCCATATCGACAACCAAATCTTTTATTATCGGCAAATGTGGAAGGGGAGATATTGTTATGGTTTTGGACTTTAAGGTTTTTATTAATGTCTGGCAGGCAAGACGTATTTTTCCGTTTATTCTCATCGCGCACGACCCGCAAACCGCGCCGCGGCAGGAATATCTAAAAGCAAGCGAGCCGTCAAGATTCTCAAGAATATAAAAAAGAGCTTCAAGTACCGACATTTCTTTTCCTGCGTCTACCTCATATGTTTCAAAATGAGGGGTTTTGTTAACGTCGGGGTCAAAGCGTTCAATTTTAAACGTAACCATGTTTAGTAAGTCCTCGCTCCCGGCTTAAATTTTGTTATAGTGACATCTTTATATTTAAGCTGCGGGCCGTCGCCGCCGTTAAAGGCCAGGGTATGTTTGAGCCAATTCTTGTCATCCCGTTCTTTAAAGTCGGTCCTGTAATGTGATCCGCGGCTTTCTTCCCTTTGAAGGGCGCCTTTTAAAATAATTTCTCCGAGCTCAAGTTTTCCTTCAAGCTCCAGATTCCGCACAAGGTCAAGATTATATTTTTTTGCCTTGTTCATAATGCTTATATTCTTATACCGTTCTTTAAGTTTTTTAACTTTGGCCAAACCGTCAGAAAGTTTTTCTTTTTCCCTGAAGATCCCGGCGTGATCCATCATTATTGTTTTTAGCTCTCTTCTTATTTCCGCAGGATTTTCTTTTCCTGTTGAGGATTCGAGCTTTGAAATTTTGTCCGTTGTTTTTTTTAGATCGGATTCCATATTTGCGTCTGTTTTGGATTTTTGCTTTACATAGGCAGAAGCAAAATGGCCGGTTATTTTTCCAAAAACAATGGTTTCGAGCAGGGAATTTCCGCCCAGCCTATTCGCGCCGTGAACAGAGACGCAGGCGCATTCACCCGCCGCATAAAGCCCTGGAAGAATTGTTTCGCCCTTTGAGTTGCAATCAATTCCTCCCATAGAATAATGCTGTCCGGGCTGAATCGGTATCTGCTTTTTTATGGGATCTAATCCGGCAAAATGCAGACAAATATCTCGAATTCCCGGAAGCCGTTCCAATATTTTTTTCTTTCCAAGATGCCTTAGATCAAGATGAACATATGAGTTTTCAAATCCTCTTCCTTCATTGATTTCGGTTTGAATTGATCTCGCGACAATATCTCTCGGCGCAAGCTCCATTGTTTTAGGTGTATAGTTTTTCATAAATCTTTCTGCGGCCTTATTAAATAGATATCCGCCTTCTCCGCGGGCTCCTTCGGTCATCAAAATATTTGTGCCGTAGAGTGTCGTCGGATGAAATTGGACAAATTCCATATCTTTTAGCGGTACTCCGGCAGTTAAATACGCGGCTGCCATTCCGGAGCCTGTGTTTATGATCGCGTTTGTTGAATTGCCGTAAATTCTGCCGTATCCGCCGGTAGCCATTATTACCGCATCAGCCGCAATTTCTTCTAAATCACCGGTTTTAATGTTCAAAACAATTATTCCGGCACAGGAATCGGATTTATTGATTATTGAAAGAAGCAAATATTCTTCATAAACTTTTATATATTCTTTTACTGATTTTTCATACATTGCGTGTAGTAGAGCATGGCCGGTAATATCTGATGCGTAACAGGTTCTTGGAAAAGCTGCTCCGCCAAAAGGCCTCTGTGCGATTCTTCCGTCTTCGGTCCTAGAAAAGGGAGTGCCCCAGTGTTCCATTTCATAAACAATGGATGCGGCTTCTTTAGTCATAATTTCTACGGCATCCTGGTCCGCAAGATAATCTGATCCTTTTATTGTGTCAAAAGCATGTTTTTCGGGATTATCGTCGCGTCCGTCCGGCGCGTTGCCAAGTGATGAGTTAATTCCTCCCTGCGCGGCGATAGAATGAGATCTTACAGGATGAACGCGCGAGAGCAGGGCGACATCTAAACCGTTTAGTTTTGCTTCAATGGCCGCGCGAATGCCGGCCAATCCGCTTCCAACGACGATTATCTGATGATAAAACCCCATAATCCCTTAACTCCTATAATAAAGAAAATAATTCCAACGATCAAAAGAATCCGTGAGATGGTACGCTCATATTTTGAAAGAAAATCAAAATCAAGCAGGACCATGCGGATGCCATTTAATCCGTGAAAAAGTCCCAAGAACAACAATGAAAAATCAAGTACAAGGAAAAAAATGTCTTTTAATCTGACAGCTACACCTGCAAAAAGAATAGGTTTGCCTAATTCAATATAATGAACTTGATAGATATGCATGGCTAAAATAACCAAAATTAATGCCGCCGTTATCCTCTGGGCAAACCACAACCGATACGCTTTTTTGCCTTCCATGTTTTTTATCTCCCCAAAATATGCGGAATTGTCATGTATAATGTAGAACACCAAATACATGCCGCAATCAATATAACAAACCAAAAAATATATTTTTGGATCCTTATGCCGATACCTAAATCAAAAAAAAGAATCCGGATTCCGTTTAGCCCATGGAATAGGACTGCCGCCAAAAGAGCAAGATCGGCAATTATAAACGGGGGAGATGTAAGCACTGCAAGAAGATTATTAAACGGGTCAGGGCCTTTCAGCGATGTTGAAATAACAATAATATGCAGAAGCAGATAAAAAATCAGGCTTAATCCGGTGATCCGATGCAGAATAAATGCCCACATCCCGACTCCTGATTGATAGGCAAGAACGCTTTCGTCTTTAAATTTTTTCAACATATCTATTTTTTTGGATATTCTGTTATTTCATAATAAATCTGCATGAGTTCTTTGTCAAATAACGGTCGTTTAACATCAATAGCCGAGATTCTTACTTTTTCAAGTATTTTCCCGGCAATAGATTCATCTAATTCAATACCATATTCATTAAATTTTGAAATAATTGACGCGCGTCCGGAATGTTTGCCTATAAGCAGCTGCCGTATACCTCCGACTACAGAGGGCGGAAAGATTTCGTAAGCGCTTGGTTGTTTTATAATCGCATCCGCGATAATGCCGGCTTCATGCATAAAAAGACTTTTTCCAACTATAGGCTTGTTTGACGAAACCTCGCGGCCCGATGCTCTTCCGACAAAGTCTGAAATTTCCTTAATTTTAGAAATGTCAAAGCCGATATCATAATTTTTTAAATATTTTAATGCCATAACCAGTTCTTCAAGAGGGGCGTTTCCCGCTCGCTCGCCAAGGCCGTTTACGGTTACCGAAGCAAAAGTCGCCCCCGCTTCGAGCGCGGCAAGCGTTACACCGGAAGCCAGGCCAAAATCGTTATGCGTATGTATCTCTATCGGCATTCCGGTTTTTTGTATGAGATCTTTTATTTTTTCATAAGCTGTTATAGGGTCAAGCGATCCGGTCGTGTCGCAATATCTTACTCTATCAGCGCCCGCGTCTTTGACGGTTTTTATAAACTGTAAAAGAAAATCAGGAGTAGCGCGCGATGCGTCTTCGGCATTTGCCGAGACGTAAAGCCCGTGACTTTTCGCGTAGTTGATTGCGCGTGTTGCGCTGTCCAATACCCATTCTTTGGTTTTTTGGAGTTTTTTATGGATATGAAGGTCCGAAACGGATATGGAAATTGCAACCGCGTCAAGTCCGCATTCTATTGAGGCGTCAATGTCGGAGGTTACCGCCCGGTTCCAGCCCATGATGCTGGATTTTAAACCCGCGTTTGCAATGGCTTTGATCGCTTCTTTTTCCGATCCTCCCATAGCGGGGACTCCGACCTCAAGCTGAAAAACTCCGGCCTCGGACAACATTCCGGCTATCTTTAGTTTTTCTTCGTTTGAAAAAACAACTCCCGCTGTCTGTTCCCCGTCTCTCAAGGTTGTATCGACGATCTTGATATCTTTTAACATGATAAACACCTCCGTACTAACGTAATTACTTCGCTGGTTGTATCCGCGATCGGAACATTTGCTTTTTTTAAAGCATTGATCTTTGACTGCGCGGTTCCTGTTCCGCCGGAGATAATTGCCCCTGCATGCCCCATTTTTTTCCCTTCCGGCGCGGTCTGGCCGGATATAAAAGCAATGACAGGTTTTTTCATTTTTGAAGAGATATATTCCGCTGCGAGTTCTTCGTCGGAGCCGCCGATCTCTCCAATAAGAACGATTACTTTTGTTTGGGGATCGGATTCAAAATCAGGTAGAAGCTCAATAAAAGTTGATCCTAAGATCGGATCTCCTCCCACTCCGATGCAGGTTGATTGTCCAATGCCGATTTTAGTCAGACCGGCAATAATTTCATAAGTTAGGGTTCCCGATCTTGATATTATTCCCACTTCACCTTTTTTGAAAAGGCTGTTTGGCATAATCCCCAGTTTTGCTTCAAACGGAGATGTTATCCCGGGACAGTTTGGCCCGATCATCCGGGCGCCGGTTTCCTTTAATTTATTTATTACACTAATCATGTCATGGACAGGAATCCCTTCCGTAATAGTTATGATCAGTTTAATTCCGGAGTCGCAGGCCTCAAATATCGCGTCTTTACAGAACTTGGCCGGAACAAAAATGACAGATGTATTTGCTCCTGTTTTGTCAACAGCCCCGGATACATGGTTAAAAATATTTAAATCCATGAATTTTTGGCCGCCTTTTTCAGGCGTAACACCGGCAACGATTTTTGTGCCGAATTTGATCATCTGTTCAGCATGAAAGCTGCCTTCCCGGCCTGTGATGCCCTGGACAACTACTTTTGTGTTTTTATCAACGAGTACGCTCAACTATTATTCTTGCTCCTTCCTGCATGGAATCAGCGTAAATAAGATCTGTTTTAGAAAGAAGCGCTTTGCCTTCTTCTTCCATTGTTCCCGTCAGCCGGACAACAATGGGAATATTTATGTTTAAGGTTTTTAAGGACTCAATTATACCACGTGCAACTTCGTCGCAGCGCGTAATGCCGCCGAAAACATTAAAAAATATTCCTTTGATGTTTTTATCCATCGTCAGAATTTCGAGAGCGGATTTTACTACTTCACAGCGCGCCCCTCCTCCTATATCAAGAAAACTCGCGGGACGGCCTCCCGCCCTCTTTACCTCGTCCATGGTTGTCATTACAAGGCCCGCGCCGTTGCCGATTATTCCGATATCCCCGTCGAGCCTGACATACGCGAGTTTTCTTTTGTGAGCTTCCGCTTCGATATCATCTTCTTCCGTTTCGGTCTGCAGTTTTGCCAGTTCCGGATGCCTGAATAAAGCGTTGTCGTCAATAATAATTTTTGCGTCCGCGGCGAAAAATATTCCGTCCTTTGTTTTTACCAGAGGATTTATCTCAACAAGCGTCGCGTCGGTTGCAAAGTAGACTTTTATCAGCTTTTCAACGATATCGTTTGGAATTTGTCCAACCGATGGAGCCGATAAAGCGGTTACGGGGATTTTTATGATTTTTTCAGGACTGTTTTTAGCGACTTCTTCGATATCAATCCCTCCTACATCGGAAAACATGAGAGAATGGCTTTTGGATGACCGGTCTACAGTGATGCCTAAATAGTATTCGCGTTCAATCTCAAACGCTTCTTCCATCAATATTTTTTTAACGGGCGATCCTTTTATTTTCATTGATATTATTTCATCAAAATATTTTTTTGCTTCATCCTTTGTTTTCGCGATTTTTACGCCGCCTGCTTTGCCTCTTCCTCCGGCCAAAACCTGTGCCTTAACTGCTGCAGGCATAAAAGATATATCCGTAAATTTACCGGAAACCACCCCAATCGGGATTCTTATTCCAAAATCTTTAAGTATTTTTTTTGCCTGATATTCGTATAGCTTCATGATTGACGCTCCAATGCCTCTCTGCCTATTTTAAATCCTATTTCCAGGGCCTTTTTGTTAGAATCCCCGGTCGCCTTTGGTACGTTGGAAAGAACGGCTTTTTCCAGCTGCTCCAGAGGAATAATTTTTGTAATCGCGGCAATGGCGCCAAGGGCAATAATATTTCCGAAAATTATTTTGCCGAGTTCATTTTTTGAAGTGAGGGCAATATCAAGACGATAAGTTTTGTATTTACCGATTGGAATATTTTTTACGCCAAAATTGTCAACAACCAAAATTCCGCCGTCGCGAAGATTGGGCAGGTAGCTGTTAAGGGATTCCTGGCTCATGGCCAGTAAAAGGTCGAGTTTTATTATTTTTGGATAATCGATCGGTTCTTCGCTTAATATTATTTCGGAACGGCTTTTGCCTCCGCGCGCTTCCGGCCCGTAAGACTGCGTTTGTACGACATTTTTGCCAAGAAAAAGAGCCAGTGCTTCGCCAAGAATCTTACCGGACAAAACCATTCCCTGGCCGCCATGACCTGAAAGACAAATTTCAAAACGGGACATTTACTCCTCCTCGCTTTTTGACTCGGATTCCTCATTTTCACGGTAATATTTTAGATCTTCTTCGGATTTTTCCTTCATGATCAGCTGTCTGTATCTTTCGGTATATTCCATTGCCGGTTTATTAAAAAGTTCTCCGATCACAAATTTTCCTTTTTTTTCTTCATCGCTCATAGTGGACCACTGCTTTATATTTCTCGCATTGTCCCTTTGCAGGCGCAGCATTTCTACCGCGTCAACAAGCTTGTTCATCCTGCCGTAATAAATCGGGCACGCGGTTACGGCGTCAATAAAAGAGAATCCCTTGTTTTGGATCCCTTTCATTACTAAGAGCGGAAGGTGTGTCGCGTGAAAAGTAGTAGATCTTGCTATATAAGTAGCTCCGGCGCCTTTTACCAGCTCACATAGGTCAAAAGGATTTTCAATGTTTCCGACATTTGCCGTCGCGGCTTTGTCGTCAAGATATGTTGTCGGAGAATATTGTCCGCCCGTCATCCCGTAAATATTATTATTAAATACGACAACCGTCAGATCTATGTTTCGTCTTGCCGCGTGGATAAGATGATTTCCACCAATCGCGGAACAGTCGCCGTCTCCCGTGAGAACAATAACTGTCAGTTCCGGTTTCGCGAGTTTTATTCCCGTCGCGAACGCGATTGCCCTGCCGTGAGTGGTATGAAGAGTATTAAAATCGAGATAGCCGGCAGATCGCGATGAACATCCGATTCCGGAAACAACCGCTACCTTGTTCTGGTCAAGATTTAATTTATCTATCGCATTTACAACTGATTGGAGGACTATCCCGTTGCCGCAGCCGGGACACCATATATGAGGAAATTTATCCAGGCGCAGATATTTTTTTATTTTGTCTAACGACATTGATTAATCTTCTCCAAAATAATTTCGGGCGAGATAAGCTGTCCGTCCGCGATATTTATTCCTATAACTTTTGCCGATCCGCAGGCGGCCCGTTCAACTTCGTGGACAATCTGGCCCAAATTCATTTCCACGACAATAATAGTTTTTACTTTATGCGCGAGTTCCCTTATTTCTTTTTCCGGAAAAGGAAAAATTGTCGTTAATTTTACGGTCCCCGCGTTCGAGTCTTTCGCGGCTTTCGCGGCCGAGCGGAATGACGCTCCGAATGAAAGAACGGCGACTTGGGAATTTCTGGGGATATTAATTTCTATCCCGCGGATTTCACCGTATCCCGATTCTATTTTTTTTCTTAAACGGAGTAAAAGTCTTTTTGTTATTTCCGCCGAGGTTGTCGGAAATCCGGTCTCGTCATGTATCAATCCCGTTATGTTAAAACGATATCCTTCCCCAAAATCAGGAATTGCCGGAACACCATCATCAGAATTAACCGCGTACGGCCTGAAATTATTTCCGGGGGGAAGAGAGTTTTTTTTGCGGGTTATTATTTTTATTCTTTTCGGGATTTCGACTTTTTCCCTCATGTGAGCGACAATCTCATCCGGCAGAAGTATTACTGGAGTCCTGAATTTTTCGGACAGATTAAAAGCTTTTATGGTCAGGTCATAATATTCCTTTACTGACGTGGGGCAGAGCACAATTGGGGTGTAATCGCCATGTATTCCCCACTTGGACTGCATGATGTCGGATTGCGCGGGGTGGGTTGGAAGTCCAGTTGACGGTCCGCCGCGCTGGACATTTACAATAACGCACGGGATTTCGGTCAAATAAGCGTAACCGATATGTTCCTGCTTTAAGGAAAATCCCGGTCCGGAAGTAGCCGTCAGGGATTTTACTCCACATATTGACGCTCCAATGACTGCCGCGAGGCTCGAAATCTCGTCTTCCATCTGTATAAATGTCCCGCCGATTTTTGGAAGTTTTTTGGACATTTCTTCCGCGATTTCGGTTGATGGAGTAATGGGATAGCCGGCAAAAAAACGGCATCCGACGGCAATAGCCGCTTCGGTGCAGGCCTGATTGCCCTGTAAAAATTTAACTTCTTTGATGTTGTTTGAAAATGGAAAAATCATTCCCCAACTTCTATAGCAAAATCCGGACAGCGTATAACACAAAGCTGGCAGTTTGTGCATTTCTCCGGACTACTGATTATAGGTCCGCCCAATTCATTTTCGGTATATACGCCTGTAGGGCAGAACGCGATGCACAGCCTGCAGTTTTTGCACCAGTCCCGGTTTACCGCGACCTTAAATTTTGCAGTTTTTGTTTCAATATTGGACATTATAACTTTGCGATATCCTCAAATTTTATATCGGCGCCCAATATGCCCTGGATTATTTCATTTTTATCCTTAATCGGGGCTGACACGGTAATGCATAATTTATTGGTTAATTTTGAAGTATAAAAGTCGCTGACAAAGGCCGATCCTTTTTTGACGGCTCCCTTAAACCATTGACGGTCCGAATAATTTTCTTCTGTATCCAGTGGTTTGAATAATTCTTCATCCTGCGGATGGACAATAGTTTTTGTGATTTTAAGACCGTTTTTGCCGACAACATAAATAAACTGGATAAATGGATTCTTTTTTATGAATTCCTCCAGAATAATTTCAGATTTTTTATAATCAGCTGATTTTAAATCGTTATTTTCGGCAAGATCCCCAATCAAATGTTTTGCCATGGTCCCGGTTTTCTTTTTTAGCTTTGCAAAATCCGATTCAATATATTCGGGAAGATACGCTCTGGATTGTTCCACCATTTCTTCCGTTGAGATGGATGTGTTTCGCCCTTCAGAATATTGATTGGCAATCCATTCGCTAATCTTAAGAACTGCAGGATGATTTTTTGGAATCTTCTGCTCATCAGACAGATTAAGATGGGAATTTAACCAAAAAGCAATTCCCGCAGCGCCTGATTTGTCAGTTATGGTAATTCCCATAGGACGATTAAGAATTTTGCCAGTATCGAAAATATTGTATATTTCCTGATTTTTTATAAGTCCGTCGGCATGAATTCCTGCCGCTGTTGTATTGAATTCTTTTCCTGCAAATGGATAATTCGGGGGAATTTGATAACCGATTTCGTTTTTAAAATATTCCGCGATCTCCGTTATTACGGTAGTATCAATGCCGTTGGCTTTACCCATTAGGCCGATATATTCAAAAATAAGGCCTTCTATCGGAGGATTCCCTGTCCTTTCACCAAACCCCAAAAGAGTCCCATTGGCTGCACAGCACCCGTAGAGCCATGCGGTAGAAGCATTAATCAAAACTTTGTGAAAGTCATTATGTCCATGCCATTCTAATCTTTCAGGAGGAACGCCGCCTTCTTTTGTCAGAAGATAAATTAATTTTGATACTGATCGGGGCAGTGCTGCCCCGGAGTAAGGGACGCCGTAGCCCATAGTATCACATGCCCTGATTTTTATCGGTATTTTTGACTCTTTTGAAAGTTCCATTAGTTTTTGAACGAATGGGATTATAAAACCATAAAAATCCGCGCGCGTAATGTCTTCGAGATGGCATCTGGGGATGATTCCGATATCCAGTGCGGATTTTACGATATCCAGATAACTTTCCATTGCCTGTTTCCGGTCTTTTCCGAGTTTGAGATAAATATGATAGTCCGAAGCAGAGGTCAAGATACCAGTTTCTTTTAGTTTCATTTCTTTTACCAGAGCAAAATCCTGTTTTACCGCGCGTATCCAGCCCGTGATTTCCGGGAATTTAAATCCGAGTTCCTGGCATTTTCGAACCGCCTCACGGTCTTTTTCGCTATAGAGAAAAAATTCGCACTGCCGGATAATTCCGTTTGGCCCGCCAAGCCTGTGCAAAAACGTGAATAAATCAAGAATCTGTTTTACCGTATAAGGCGGTCTTGCCTGCTGGCCATCGCGAAATGTCGTGCAAGTTATCCAGATATCATCTGGAGGATTTAAGGGAACGTCCTTAAAATCAAAAGGAATCTTTGGCACTTCGTCATAAGAAAAAATATCCCGTAAAAGATTGGGTCCCTGGGCTTCCGAATTATTTGCAGCAGTGTTTTGAAGCAACCATTTCATATTATTCCTCCCGTAAATTATGAAGCTTTTTATTTTTTTATTATATCAATTTGGGGATTGATTGAAAAGCAATATTTGACTTGCCGATATAATTATAGTTAAATAAATTATTCATGATCGGCATATATTTAAAAACAAAACCAAAAATTCACTCGTCTGTATTTGTCGCTTCTTCCGCTCAAATTATCGGCGCTGTAAGCATTGATCAGGATTCAAGCGTATGGTTTAACACTGTTATTCGCGCTGATATTAACAAGATTAAGATCGGTAAAAGGGTAAATATTCAGGACGGATGTATTCTTCATTTGGAGGATGAGATGGGAATTGTCGTGGAAGATGATGTTACTATTGGCCATGGCGCGATTCTGCATGCTTGTACAATAAAAAGTGGGGCTCTAATCGGAATGGGTTCAATCATTCTAAATGGGGCTATTGTTGGGGAGGGCTCGATTATAGGAGCGGGGTCTGTTGTCACAAAAGGTACGAAAATCCCAAAAAACAGTCTGGTTTTAGGTTCGCCGGCAAAATTTATCAAAAAACTGAAGATATCCGAAGTCAAAAATAATAAATACTGGGCATCAAAGTATGCTGCACTTGCAAAAGAGTACAAAAATCCGGGTTAGCTGACCAGGCCGGAAATTTTGTCGATATCAACGTATTTCCCGATTAGATTATTGCTTTCTTTTATTTTTTCATTATCGGTCACGCGTATCTTTACGATAAGATTGCTTATCCGGGTTGCCGCCGCGAATGTATCATCCTTAACAAGAATCATAGGTATATTAGTCTTTTTAATAAGGCGGAAAATATTTTTATGCGGCATGATTCCGCATGTTAAAATAATGCCTGCAACACCGAATGTTTTCGCGAGCCCGCTTGTTTCACCGCTCATTGCCGTAAGAATTAAATCATCCCTGTTTCCGGGTGTTATTAACAGGGTTTTCCTTCCAAGATAATTTAGCGCTTCATGCGGAGGCATCGCGCCGATAATAAACTCGGAAACAGTGTTTGAAAGCCCTTTTTCTCCGCACAGTAATTTTCCGTTAATATCTTCAAGGAGTTGCGCAAGCGTGGGATTTGAAAGAACAGGATCAAAAGGTATGACTCCAAGAGTTTCTATTTTTTGTCTCATGAGTCCTCTCCTGACAAGTTTATTTACTTTTTCGTATTTGTCACGGCGGACCTTGTTGATTATTGCGCCTATAACTGTCACTCCAGCCTGGTCAAAACGCGCTTTATTTAGCATAATTTCATCTATAGGTTTGCCAATGCCGCCGCAGCTTACAATGATAACTTTTGTTTTAAGCATCTTTGCGACTTGCGAGTTTGACATATCGAATACGGAGCCAACACCCGCGTGGCCCGTTCCTTCTATAAGGACAAAATCCTTGTCTTTTGAAATACGCACGAATGATTTTTTTACTTTTCTGCGGAGGGGTTCTTTTTTGCCGTACAAAATATATCGCTCCGTGAATCCGGATGGGACAGCAATGGGGCTCATATCGGACAAATTATCTTCAAGGTCATAAATATTTTTCATCAACACCGCGTCTTTGTCGATTTTATGCCCGTCGATAACAACATACTGCTGTCCAACCGGTTTGATGTATCCAACCCGGTCAAATTTTCTTTTCAGGGCGCCAAGGAGCCCCAAAGAGACAATAGTTTTGCCGTCATTCTGCCTTGTGGCCGAGACATAAAGCTTTAAACACATATAATTATCAAATCCCAAATCCCAATTTCCAAATCCCAACAAGGTATTATCAAGTATTTAATTTCAAAACGTTTTCCTTAACTATTGATGCAGACTTATGCAGGGCAGAAAGTTCATCGTCTGAAAGTTTTAATTCGATTATAGCTTCGATTCCGCTGCTCCCGATTTTGACAGGTACGCCGACGTAAACATCGGATAATCCGTATTTTCCGGATAAATACGCAGAACACGGAACAATTCTTTTTTCGTCGCATATTACAGCCTGAACCATATCAGCAACCGCAGAAGACGGAGCGTAATAAGCGCTGCCTGTTTTTAAATAGTTTACAATTTCGCCGCCGCCTTTTCTTGTCCGTTCAACAAGCCGATCTATTGTTTGTTTATCCATAAGCTCCGTTATTGGAATTCCGGAAACAGTGGAATACCTCGGCAATGGGACCATGTCATCACCATGTCCCCCAAGGACCATGGCATCAATATCTCTTACCGAAATATCCAGTTCCATGCTGATAAACGCCCTAAATCTGGCGCTGTCAAGAATCCCCGCCATTCCAAAAACCCTGTTTGGCGCAAACTCCGTAATTTTGACCGCGAGCTGCGTCATAACATCCAGGGGATTAGTCGTAACAATAACAATCGCGTTTGGAGCGTATTTTTTTACGTTTTCCGCGATGTTTTTGACTATATCGGCATTTTTAAATAAAAGGTCATCCCTTGTCATACCCGGCTTGCGCGGCAGACCGGCCGTTATTGCTACCACATCGGAGCCGGCAAGATCGGCAAAATTGTTTGAACCAATTATTTTTGAATCAAACCCTTCGATCGGCGAGGATTCATACATATCAAGTCCCTTGCCCTGCGGAACGCCCTCGATAATATCAATGATAGTTACATCCCCTAAATTCCGCTCCGCGATCCTTTGGGCGGTTGTCGCTCCGACAAATCCACAGCCGATAACGCTGATTTTTTTTCTCATAAAATTTGCCCCTTTTAAATTTTGTTATATATTAACATGAAATTTTGAAAATTTCGAGTCGATATACATATGGAGGAAATCATAATGACGGATCGTCCCTTAGATATTGGTGCCGGATTAAAGCAATTTAGATTTATACGAGGGTTTGAATCTTTCGGAACAAATTTTAAAACACCTTTGATCCAAGCGATGAGATATCTGCAGTCTGGAACTCAAAATCTAGGTTTACTTCAAATCGGTCTTTCCACAATCAATACTTTTTCCGGAGTATTATACCGCGCGTATTCATTTGATGAGAGTTCAATTACGGCGCATAAACAAATTGTCGCGGATATTCTTGGAAGATTAGTTCCAATACACTTCGCAGCGGTGCGTAAATTTGGAAATGATGTGCAATTATCAGGCCAGCAGGAACATATTCTTAGCATGGCGACTTCGACCTTAAGCGATTTTGCGTGCATTGGATTTTTGAAAGATCGGATCGCGGCGAAAGACAATTTATTGGCATTAGCGCAGTCAATTGCCGGGAAACAGTTGGCCAGAATAGAAGAAGGCAGAATAAAAAGGGAATATAGAGATAGGATCACGTCTATGGATGTTCTGCAGTTGGAAGCGCTCCGGGGGCTGGCAGCTGTCAGCGACACCCGCGCCG
>Ga0265296_1001293_pt1 | contig 29452 bp, 54 predicted proteins | sample MunlanPumphouse1_FD_189073 | JGI IMG/M metagenome (GOLD analysis project Ga0265296, IMG submission 189073) | Groundwater microbial communities from a municipal landfill in Southern Ontario, Canada - Pumphouse #1 | ecosystem: Environmental > Aquatic > Deep subsurface > Groundwater | place... | reverse complement strand
AGGGTCGTTTCTGATGAGCCAGAACTGAATGGAAGTTTTTTTGACATGACTTAAAAGGGGCTGTAGCTCAGCTGGGAGAGCACTTGAATGGCATTCAAGAGGTAGTGAGTTCGATCCTCATCAGCTCCACAAAACAAGTATCTGACAGACAGCAAGTTGGGGTAGAAATCAAACATCCCTGAAAACCTGCGTTTGGGCGTTATTTTGACATTTTGTGACAAAACGTGCATTATTTAGGACAGGGAGTGTCAGGATTATGTCAAATTTTTCCATTGAATTCGATGTCAAAATTAGTGTTTTAAGGCTTTTTCAGGAAATCTTTTACCAAGTCTGAGGTCTTATCGACCGCCGATTTCAAAAATGACGGCATTGTGTGGGTATAATTCATCGTGGTATTCAAATCTTTATGCCGGACTAAATTTTGGACGATTAATGGATCTTCGTGAAGTTCAAACAATGCGGTCGTAGTAGCGTGTCGGGTTGAATGCAGTACAATCTCCGAAGGTAGTTCGGCTACACGGCAGTAGTGCTTGAATTTCTTTGTGGCGTGATCCGGAGTGTAGTTAAATGGTTTAGGTCCGTCTGGCCGGTTGCGCAGGATCGTAATCAAGGTTTCATTGAGCGGAATCAGCGCGTCCTTTTTGCCTTTTGTGTTTTTCAACTCAAAATAGGATCGATCATAATGAATATTGTCCCACTGAAGATTTAATATCTCTTTGCGTCTGGTCCCGACGATAAACATGAATATTACGAATTCGGCAAATGGCCGGTTGTTATCCTTAATTATCGTATCGATCAATTTTGCAAATTCGTCGTGGTGAATATCCCGCCTGTTGGTTTGATTGATTTTGAATTTCTTGACCTCTTTTAGCGGGTTGGATTTGATATATTTCCACTTGATCGCATAATTAAAGGCGGCCTTGAGGTGATTATAGTAGATGTTATAGGTTGTCTTGTTTCCAATCTTGGCCTTCAGGCGCTCAATGTCAGAAGGATGGATGTCTTTTAATGAAATAGTATCAGGGAGAATCGATGATAATTTTGCGAATGCGAATTTATAGGTTTGGGCGGTTGACGGGGTATGATTGACTGAGGAATATTCAAGAAATTCCGATATGAATTTGTGGTAGGCTATACTTTTGACGCGGTAACCATAGAGTGCGTTTTCAAGTACCTCCTTAAAGGCGTTGTCGTGGATTTTCTGAGCCAAGGCTTTGTCGGCGGTTTTGGTGGTAAATCTCAAACGCTTAGGTAGTGAGGGATGGCTAATATCAATGAACCAATATTTACCGATTTTTCGGAGCAAACAGCCTCCATAGTGATTTCAGGATTTTGCCTATTAGATTAGAAATAGACTCAAAGATTCCAAATATTAATTCAAGGTCGGGACGCATATATTTATTAATAGACAAAATTTTCCAAACTTGATAATTCAAACTCCTTAGATGTTTCATCTGATTTTAATTTTAAAGTGTCATCGGTGAACGATTCGAGAATTAGACCTATATCGGGTGCATAGTACCTAAATGTTTTACTAAAATATTTATATTTACCATTTTGATGTGTTTCGATAACACGTTTAACCACAAACACGTTAGAAAAATCCCCAGCCTTAATTTTGATATTACAGAGATTTGTAACTGTGTAGGTTATTCTCTCGTCATTGGATTTATATACCCATTTTTTATTTAATTCCAAAGGAAGTTTAAGAATTGGTTCCGGTGGTATTTTATCTTTAAGTGATTGATACCCTAAAAGTCCGCTACCTGTCATTATTAATAATATTTCAAAATCCCTTTTTTCAACGATTTTGGCGTTTGTAAAAGACGGGAATTCGCTCAATATCCATGTTTCCTCAATCAGATATTGGTTCCAATCCTGATGATGTGTTACTCTTGCGATCAATTTGTTTGGTTCTTTAATATTGATATAATTCCATGTATAGCCGACTTTCAAGGGATAGTAATCTGGTTGTTGACATAAACCCGGTGTTTTCAGAAAGGAAAGAAAAATGGTGAATATGACGACTGTGCATTTGACGATTTTAGCATTTTTCATGGTTGACGCTTCACTCTTTTAATTCTTTGATTTTACCAGATAACATATCGCTAAGATATAGATGTATTTTTCATTTAGAGTTAGCCTCTGACTTCCCCATATTCTCATTATCAGACAATAGGTTCCTAATCTTATGGATCGTTCGATACTTTCCTTCACACTCTCTCAGGAACAGATTCACTCCTTCCGGTGAAACCTCATAGCCGAGAGTTTCGGCATATCTGCTGAGTATTTTTTCGTAATCGGTACTGGTGCCCGGTTGTGAACTTTCCTTGTCTGGAATTTTGATAAACTGAGGCTTGCTATCTTCAAATATCAATTTATAGTTAAAGACTTTGCATATTCGGTTTACTGTGTCAATCCTGACCTTTTTAGTTTTGCTGTCAAGAATGATATAAATACCAGAGGCGGTCATATCTATTTTTTGGGCAAATTGACCAGCAGAAAGTCCCTTGTCGTTTTGAATTTTTTCTATCAATGATTTGACTATGCTTGAATCTAATTGTTTCATATTCAAATATATCTGATAAGTTGTTTTCTTGTCAATCCAATTATCTTTGAGTAAAAAAATAATTTTATGATATTGTAAATAATTATTGACATTAATTGAAACTGTTTATATATTTCATTTGACATTAATTGAAGTTGTTTGAATATGGAGGATAAGATGGACGAAGTAAAAAAGGCAAATGTAGCGATCAGAAAGGACGTGCATAAACTCGTCAAGATATTTTGCGCCCAGAAGGATAAGGACATAGGCGAATACATTTCCGATGTCCTTGAAATGGCTGTTCGGAGTAAAGTCCTGCCGCCCCCAACAGAGAGTAGAAAAAACCTAAGATTTGAAATAGTTACATAAATCATGTCTCGAATCTACAAGGTTTGTGACAGAGGATTCAAGGGATTGATTGAGGGAAAAATCCATGTATGAAGGAAGTAGGAAATGACTGATCAAAAAACAAATGATTATTCAATCGGATATGGGCGACTTCAAATCTTGGCATATTCAACTCCTATTTACGATCTATTAACATACCCAAAATTACATAACTCAGGAGTATGATGCGACAAAATCTTGAAATAACTGAAAGCATACTGAACGATCTTAGCAGAAATTCGGGATTAATGGCTGAGGCTGAGATCATACAGAAGAAATCAAAAGATTTTACGGCTGAGGAGATCGAGTATAATCTTCAATGTATGAGAGATGAGAGTTTAATCAATTTCACCGACGGTCCTAATCGGGTGGTTTTAATTACCAATAGGGGCCGGAAATACGTAAAAATAATTCAGGATAAGGTTCTTTGGCGGGCGGTCAAGAAAAATATCGAAGAAAATGGTGAGTTTTTGCCCGGTAATGTTTTGCATGGATTGGAATCAAGAATGATACCGATTGAATATATGTCAATAGGGGCTAAAGATGTATGAATCTGATGAAGTAAAAAAAGCATCGCAATTATTTAAAATCGAGGCTTATGGCGTAATAGGCGATGTCGCTTCCCAGAAAGAGGAGGCATTCAATATTGGTGTGGCGCCACAGACGATCAATAACTGGCTGGTGAATTATACAACGGATATGCCTGCGTTTGCGCTGGCTCGTATGCAATGTGGGAATATTTTACTGGCGTATTTACAAAACGAATGGGGAAAAAGATTTGGGGATAGGGATGTGTTACAAACAGAAAAATTGTCTGAAATCGAGATGGCTATAACGGAGCATTTGGGCATAATTAACGGCATAGTTCGGCATAAGTTCGATCAGTCTCAAAAGCATGAGGCGATAGACCGGATGCAGAAATTGAAAGATGCTATAATGAAGATGGAAGTCGAACTGCACAGGATACTGGAAAGTGGGGGTATGTAATGGGCGACAATCCGGATACTGACAAATACTACGAATGTGACGATTGCTTTGATGTGCCGGAATTGTACGAAGAAGAATATGAGCAGGATGATCCTATTCAGGCGGCAAGGCTGTTGTTGTAAGGTGTTTTAATATGGCAAGACCAGAAAGACATGATGTTGACTATTTTCCCTTTTTTATAAAAGACGGGAAAACGCTTTTTATCCTTGAATCTAAATTTCAATGTAAAGGGACAGGATTTTTCACAAATGTAATGCGTTTTCTATGTGCAACACCTTATCATTATTTTCAGATTAAAGATGAGTCTGATCGCTTGTATTTTTACGCAAAAGTAAAATGTGATGATATTTCCGGTGCGGAAATGGTCAAAATTATGTCGGAAACCGGGAAGATTGATAAAAAGTTATGGGTTTCCGCATCAGTTATTGTTTCAGCAGACCTACTTGAGAGTATAAAACCGGCTTATGATAAGCGTTTGAATCAAATAATGACGCTTGATGAAATTCGTAAAAAATTCATTTCCGGTGCGGAAACTAATGATAATGGCATAAAAGTAGGGGTTTCCGGTGCGGAAATACCACCTAAACAAGAATCACCTATAGTTTCCGGAGATTTCGGTGTCGATAATCCACAGAGTAGAGTAGAGGAGAGTAGAGGAGAGAAGAGAAGAGAAGAAATACCCGAAAATTCAAAAATCACATATTTAAACCTTGCCATAGACTTTCATCAATATCAGCATGAAAAGAATCCGACTTTGCTGAGAGTTCTCAACGACGAAATGAATGAACAGGGTGCGGATGAACTTGGTAAACTGATCCGGATCGATGGATATACGTTGGAGCAAATCCAAAAAGTTCTGGAATTTGTTAAGCAAGACGACAGACCGGGTTTTAACTGGAACAAGAACCTGCTATCATTAGCCTCTATTAGGCAGAAGGGGAAAAATGGCAACACGAAATTTGTCAATATTTTAACGCAGATCGAGCAGGGCAAGAAGACTGAAATAATAGATAAATCAGAGATAAATAATAGGCCGCCGGATAATTGGGTAATTGATCCTGATTGGAACAGGGAACACAAAAAAGGACACAAAACCACACTGTATTATGATCCCTATGCCGATCCGGAAAAGATGGCGACATATCCAGATATTGATGATACAGCATTTGTTTACGCTTATTGTGCAGAATGCGATAAGCGATTTGCTGTTAGTCGCGAGAATCTACCACTACAGCAGAAGATGATTTCTGAAATGCTTGAAAAAATTATGTTGGGAAGAAAATGATAAGTAGCAATAGGGAGTTGAAAATGAGCAATAAAAATCAGAATACAGGGCAATTAACGCTGTGGTTAGATGCAGAGAAATTGTACAGATTTGGGAAAATAAATTGGGCTGGAAAGGGATACCCAAGCGTAGCGGAACCAAAGCGTATCGAGACCGGACTTCAGTTCTGTAAACGTCATGCTCAATTCTGTAATGGGCAAGTAGTGACAGTTGGGGAAAAGGTAGCGGTATTTAAATAAGAGGTGGTTATGAGAATTAAAAAAGTCAAAGTGACCAGTGAAAATAGAATCAACATTGAGTACGAGAGCGGTGATGCTAATAGGGATGAATTTTCTCTGATATGCAAGCAGGCTCCGATGCAATCGTTTTACGACTCATTGGATAAACTCAATATACATGTTATTGAAATGTGTGAATTGCCCGAAGATTATTTGGACAGAATTATCGTTCGCGGCGTGACTTTTTCGTATGGCGGTGAAAAAGAGGTAATGGGCGCGACGATCATTGCGCGGATGAGATTGAATCAATCGAATGTGGATTTGAACCTAAATACGCCATATAAGGCTTCTGAATCGTACTCTGAATCACCAGCCGATGAAGCACAAATGTTGTCCTATGAGTGCGTGACCGATCTCAATTTTGTAATTATAGAAGCCATGAAATACGTGAATGGCGAACGGGCGCAGATAGGGTTATTTGAAGGAGGCGTAGAATGATTTGGTGTTTTATTGCCGGAGTAGTGGCGACGGTTATTGTTGTCTATTTCCTGCATCTATTTGGGAATGGCGAAAGGTACGATGAGGCTATGGCAGAAGCGATGATCAAACAAAAACAGGAATACTGTGAGAAATTAGAGAAACACAACGCCTTTTTAGAAAATCAAATCAAGGAGTTAGAGGCTATGATCGATGAAATCCGAAAGATTTTTCAGAGGGAGTTTTAAGCATGGGACTCGAAAGCGCACTATCGGAATTAGTCAAGAATCTACCCAAGCAAGAATCCCGAAAAAATATCGGGACAAATCCATGCGTCCTGCTTTATGGTCATGGACCGGAAGGGAAGAAGTGTAAAGAGTGTGCGGAGTTATATGCCAAGCAGTATGCCGGGAAATATTTCAAATGCAAGGTTCGCGGAGACAATGGCGTTAAAACCGATCATCGTGTAAGATGGAATGCCTGCGCGAAATTCAAACCTATAACGGAGCCGGTATGAATACAGAATGTTTTATTTCGAGGACGGTAAAAGGGGTTATTACAATTACGATTGCAAAGAAATTTTTAGAGCAGCAGCCTGTCTCGATGGTAACGAAGGCTCAGGAAGAATTACTGGAAATTATTCGCGATCATCAGAGACGGGGAAATAGGGTTGAAATTCTTGATAGTATTTTTCAATTACCACTAAAGATACGGGTTGAAACAAGCGAGGTAAAGCGTGGAAATTGAGAAAATATTAACCAGCATTTTAACCGAATTACGCGGCAACCGCGACTTGTTGTCAATCCGTGAAACAGCGAACTATTTCGATACTTCCGAACGATCAATCCGGCGATTCGTTCATTCTGAAGGTATAATTGTAATCAAGATACCGGGAATCGGTTTGAGAGTTGTTAGATCGTCACTGACCGATTACATCTCGAAAATGGTTGAGGCACATAAAGAGAAAATAATAGTCGAACAGGAATTTATCGAGACAACCGTCAGAAGGGCAATGAGCAAACGCAGAAATTAATTTTTTTTACAAATCAGAAAATGAATGTATTAGAACATGAGATGAAAGAAGACGATCCTAAATTGAGAGACATTCAAAGCCGGCTGCAGAATAACTGGCAGAGAGTGTTGTTCCGCCTCTGGGTAGCCAAACTGTTCGAGCAGAGGTTTTGGCTGGCGCCGGGCATAGATACCAGCATTATCCGTGGCTGGTTGCCGATCTATGCGGTGACAGAACCGATGATTGGCGGGAGCGCTGGGGATGTCAGATTGCGTGATTGTAGAAAACACGGGATTCCGTTTAAGCAAACAGTAATCAATGGAAAATCTGTTCCGTACAAAATCCATGAGTGGACACTATATGGGAAAGAGAAGAAAACATACATATACCGCTTGGCATGTAACCTGACTCCTGAAGACTGGGAAGAAATATTCGAGCGTAAGTATATCTACTACAAGCCGCCAGTCCCGACGCTTCGGGATCCACCGGCTGAACCGGAGAGAGTGGTTATAGGAAAATATAATCAAATATGTCTATTTGCATAAAATTGGAGGAAGCATGATTGGGAAAAAGTTAGGCGTGTTCGGTATGACCAGTGAGGTTAGACAACAGCATTTGGAGTCAATCCGGAACACAAAAGTATCGGGACTGAAACCGAAAGACTGTTTACATAAAAAGTTCAAGACAGTCAGGAAAGAAGAAAATTACAAAATCTTCGCATGTCGTGAATGCGGGGAAAGGAGATACGAGAAATGATTAAAAATATACCTGACCGGTTAGCACAAGTCGGCAAGATCAAAATAGGCGTAAAGGGAGAGGAACGGCAAGGAACGAAAGGCGCGTACCGCCTGCCATCCAAGGTTGATCACTTCATTATCACAACGATGGAAAAGGTTGATGGGAATTTTCGGCCTGACGAGAATTTGATGAAGAAACTCGATCCTAAAAATGGGAAACCCAGACAATTGAAAATCGCCCTGCCTTATGATGACATCGATTTGAATTTTTTCAATGAATACGCGATGTATTACGGGAAAAAACGGTTGTGTTTTGGCAATGGTGAAACCGCTACGCGGATATTTCTCGACAAAGAGACGAAAAAGGAGATTCGGCGCGACTCGACAAGTTGTCCTTGTGAGTATTACGAAAACGGGCAATGTAAGATTCACGGCATATTATCGGTCATTTTAAGGGAGAATTTTCAACTTGGCGGGGTATATCAGTTTCGTACCACATCAGTCAATTCCGTAATTAATATCATTTCGGGGTTACGCCAGATACAGAAACTGACACAGGGTATTCTGGCGATGTTACCATTAGTCATGTCGATCCAGCCACAATCCGTTACCGACAAAGAAGGTAGGGCGCAAACCATATTTGCGGTGAATATAACCGCCGATGTTCAGGAATGGACACAACTATTGAGCGCTGCTCGTGATATTGCCCGTATTCGATCCGAATCTGCAATCAGCATAAGGCAGTTAGAAGCCGATACGCGGGTTGCGATCAAAAAACAGCGATCAAGAGAAGCGGAGGAAATTCCTGATGCCGAGGAAGAACCTGAAGTAACCGATGCAGCATACACTCCGATCACAGATGAGGCTAAACCAAACGAGCAGGAGGATGTCAATGAGGAATTTAGCCCTACTACGCTTCAAGCCGATCCACCGCCGGAATTTGTTGTATGCGGCCAGTTGTCTGAGGAAAAAAAACCGGAAACGAAAGAACCGTCCCGAACCTTCGGGATACCTTTCGAGAAACCGGAACAGACTGCCAGTGAGACAACAGCAAGAATGGATATTATGTCGCCGACAAACGACAGGTTCGAGAGGCCGGAACAGCCGATCAATAAAATAACACTGGCGCCCATAGCCGATAAACCTGTTAAGCAACCACAGCAAGAATTTCCGAAATCATTATTTTGAGGAGAAAGATGGAATTCATTAAAAAAATAGTCAGATGGTTTATAGGCCTGTTTGGTAAGAAGAAAAAACCGGCTATAATTCCGAAACCGGAAACATTAACCCTCAAAGCCCACGACGAACATCCCCAAAAGAAAAAGCCGGGGCGTTTATATAAAATCTTCATCGGACAAAGGGTCAATACTACCCGACAATTGCGGAAAAGACTGTGTAAGAAATATGGGATCACGATGAAAAAACTTCGCAGACTTGAGAAAATATCAAAACGAAAAGGAGTTACCATTGAAGCCTTACTCACCAAGCAGAATTGAAACCTTCGATACCTGCCAATTTTTAGGTAAATCCATCTACATAGACGGGATGAAGAAGGAAACCAGCGACGTAATGGCCGGGGGCGGATTGTTTCACCGGCTGGCGCAGAAATACTATCAGCACCTGATCGACACGGAACAGCCGTCGGATATTGAGATGATCGAGTCGATTATTGGCGCCAACATCGAGAGTGAACCACTATTGGTTATCGACGAATATGGCCAAATGTTCAGGAAGTGGGCGCTTAGCCAGTTCGTCGGCGACGGCACATGGAAGAATATTTCAACGGAGAAAAAGATGGCCGTCGATGAGGAATTCAGGCCAGTACCGATAACGAACGATGAAGATTGGGACGCGGATATATTCGTTCGGGGAATCATCGACAGGCTTGAAATGCGCGAGATCCCGACGATCATCGATTACAAGACAAATCACGTCTTACCTTCCGAAAAGGAAATGGAAAATTCGTTGCAAACGCGGATATACCCGATGCTGGTGTTGAAAAACTTGGGGATAGTCAGCGAAGTAAGGGTAATCTTTGAATTCGTTCGATTCGGCGTATCCAGAGAGATCATTGTAACGCCCGAACAGATCGCATCTATCGAGCCATGGCTGAAAAAGAAAGCCGCCGAAATTGAAGGCATAAAGGAATATACCGCAACCATGAATAGCCGGTGTGAGTATTGTCCCGCCAAGACTGTATGCCCTGCAATGAAGAAGGCATTGGAGAATGATATTTGTATGCCTTCGAGCGAAGACGGCGCGGTGAAATTAGCGGAAACGCTGATTGCATGGCAGGAAAAGGTCAAGTCCGCAACCGAATATTTGAAGATGTATATATCCAATCATGGCGTAGTCACAGTGGGCGATCAGGAATATAAGCAGAAAGTGAGTGAATCCTATGAATTTCAGGACGCCAAGATGTTTGTGGACTTTCTGATCGAAAAAGGTATCGATAAGGCCGCGATCTGGTCAATGCTATCGGTCGGGAAAACCGATTTTGAGAAGTCAATGAAGAAACTGAAAATTGCGGAATTAATTCCGGATGTTGTAGATAAGATCGGTACGCCGAAGATCAGTACAATGACGAAATTTTACAAGGTGAAATGATGAAAAGAAATCGGATACTATCAGTTCTATTGGCGGTCGTCGGCTTTGCGTTGATCGTTGTAGCGAGGTTATATCTTAATTCTTACTTGGATGGGAAATGCGATCTGACGGGAATGATGTACTATGCACTGACAGGAACTACCGTAGTCGCGTTTGCGTTTGTCGTGAACGGGAAAGAAATCAAGACCCGGTACAAGTATATCAACTTCGAGAAAATCGCCGATAAGCCAAAGACGACTATATGGGCGTGTCGAAATAATAGCGGTACGGCTGTCATCGGGCATGTTATGTACTATCCACAGTGGAGGCAATACTGCTTTTTACCCGCTTATGAGACTGTGTTTAGCGCGGGATGTCTGGTTGATATACAGGATTTCATCGGGCAACTGAAGGGGTAGAAATATGTCGCAGATTTACGCAGATGAACACGGATCAAGAAAATTGGATAGAATGATTCATAAAATGATAATTCGGCACGAAGATATTATTATCAAGGCGGGTATTATCGGTATAATAGGCCGATTGATTTTGAAGATTGTCAAGGACAGAGAACTCAAGCGGGATATTTCTTTGGGGCTTATTGCCGATGGGAGAATAGATAAAATCACTGCCGATAAAGAAGGTGTAATAATATTCCAATTTATAAAGCCAATTAGGCCGGCGGAGTATATCAAAATAGATATGATAATTAATCAGGGGGATAAAAACAATGAAGTCCAACTGGAAGGGTAGAAATATGCCACAGATTACTGATACTGATATTGATATTGAGAAAACATTAAACATTGTTCATAATATTGCGCGTTATATTTCAGATATTATTGTTAATAGATACAATCTTAGATTTGCTGATGCTGACAAAATAACAATAGAAGATGTTATCAATTTTGCAAAAATAGACTTGTCGCTATTAATTAATAGATTGATTAATAATTCATCGTTTGAGATTGGAGATGTTATTAATGAAAATGATGGATGGATAATCAATTGGAAGGCCAATATCCTGAATAGAAATATTGATTTTAAAACTCGAATACAAAAGGAGATTTAAAATTGGGTATTTGTGGCTATACCAAGGAAAACCGGACAATTTGAAAAGTGAATGTATAACCCCATTTAGAACGAGTTTTTTGACAATTGAGAATTTGCGCGGTAAGGTTTGAGCCACATCCGCCGTGTACCGGAGGCAAGCCCGACTCGCGCAAAACATATTAGAATCTTGTGGCGTTGTAGCCTGAGAGTGTGTTCGGTTCCGCCGAGATGGTGCAACTTGTAGACAAACTACCAAGATTCTAATCAAAAGGGCTACCGTGGCGAAATTGGGAGACGCAAGGTAAACCGTAGAGCCTGTTGCACTAAATCACGGTTGGTCTAAAATAGGCACTCCTATTACCATTGGTGGCGTGCAGGTTCGAGTCCTGCCGGTAGCCCAAAGGTTTTTTGAAAATGGAAATAAATCATCGGGGCGGTATCTAACCCTCCTTTCTGTTGTTGATCGAGACTCTCACTCATACACAAGGTTAGGCCGCCCCGTTTGACTGATCGGAAGTTATTTGAAATGGTGATAGGGCAAGTTGCTCAGAAGGATGCGTGAAGCGACTCATTTGTAAGCGCGAATAAGAATGAGTGGGTTATACCAGAAAATATGCTTGCGGCCAATATGACGACCTGTTGAAGGGTCAACTTGCCAATCACTTGCTTTTTGAAAATTGAGATAAGGGGGCGAATGGATTCGACGGGATGTTGAGTCGTATAATGGCGGACGAAGTTCACGGCAGGGCTTCGTAAAAAAAGCCGTATAATCAGGTGCCAAAAGCGTACCTCTCCACCTGCTTTCCCGAAGCTTCGGGACGCAGGCAAACTTCAACTGGGCGCAAGCCTAAGAGAAGTCGGCGCGTGTGATTCCGTTCTGCGCTGTAACCAATAATGGGATCAAACCCGGTACTTCACCAGAGGGCGATCAGGTGATAGGAATATGAGACGATCCGTCTGTCTTGGTCTTATATCCGACATTCACAAGGCATGACTACTCCGTAGAAGTTATATGAGGAAGCATTTCGGACGCGGGTTCGATTCCCGCCGCCTCCAGGGATAGGAAGGTTAATACCTGCACGGTGGTCTATTCTGCATTAAGTAGATGTCTACTTAAACCAAAATTAACCGAAAGTTTTTTAACAAATGAAAGGAATTATATGGAAAAAGAACAAATGCGCTATGTGACCGCTAAGGTCTGGAATCAGGAAAAGAGACAATATGATGATGTTTCCGGTATTTTTCATTGCTGGGGACAGGATTATGAGGAATTTCAAAGCGGCCCGGGGAACTATACTGTCGCAATCATCGAACTCAAGGATGGTAGAGTTGTGAAGGTAATTCCTAACGACGTAATTTTTAATTGTTCAGCCGAAACACAGTCTGGATATTCAAGACTACAGTGGGCTGAAGATCTGATAACACAGCTCCCGAAAGAACATGAAGGAAGAAATTCATGGTTGCTTAATTACGGTGTCGGTGAAGAAGCACAGTCGAGGCGAAAAGCCAGAAATCTTAATTTTGACGAAGAAACTCAGAGTTGTGAACTGGCGGGTTGAATGATAAAAAAACGAAGGGAAATTTATGAAATCACTTTATTTTGACTTAGAGACGACCGGCGTTGATTATTGGCGGCATGGTATTCACCAGATTTCCGGAATGATTGAGGTTGATGATGAAATTAGGACAACATTCAATTTCAATGTCAGACCGCATGAAGACGCAATAATCGATCAATCAGCGCTTGATGTATCCGGCGTTACGAAGGAACAAATCGCCTTATATCCGCCAATGACAGATGTTTACGGAAATTTACAATCGATACTGAACGAATATGTGGACCGATATAATGCAAGGGATAAATTTTTCCTGATCGGTTACAATAACGCACACTTCGACAATCAATTCTTGAGGAATTTCTTTGTTCTGAATGGCGATAAATATTTCGGTTCGTATTTCTGGGCGAATTCGATTGATGTAATGATTTTAGCCAGCGAATATATGAAAAACGTCCGGCACGAGATGGAGAATTTCAAACTTCATACGGTGGCGAAGAAACTTGGGATTATCATTGATGAGACCAAACTGCATGACGCATTATACGATATTGGAATAACGCGACAGATATATAAAATCGTGACGGGCGTAGTCCCTTTACAATCTTAGAAACGAGGAGTAAATGAAAATTAATTCGTTGACAATTTCAAATTTCGTCAATCACACAAAGACGGTGATTGAACCGAAACAAATCAACATGATACTCGGTCCGTGTCAGACCGGGAAAAGCGCGATCAGGGATGCCGTCGAGTACGCGCTTTTGGGCACAGCGCGTGGAATGGAAGGGCGCGAAGGGAAAGAGCAACTTATTATGAACCGCGTCGGCAAGGCGGAAGTGGAGATCGATTCCGACTGCATGAAGGTAATACGCAACACCAACGGGAAACTGCTAATTGACGGGGAGATTACCGATCTGAAAGTCGGACAGGCGGAAATACTGAAAAAGATCGGTACGAACGCCGAGGCTTTGGCGATGGTGTTTGAGACGGAACAGATATTGAACCAGAAGGCGACGGAACGGGCAAAATTCTTTTCCAAATTATTTGCCGCAAAGGTGACGGGCGAGGAGTTCGCCGCAATGTTGCGGAAGGAAGGATACGCACAGGAGATCATCACGGAAATTCTGCCTTTATATGAGAGAGGCGGGTTAAAGAAAGCCTTTGATGCCGCGGTGGAGAAAAGGCGCCAATTTAAGCGCGATCTTGAAGACCTCGAAAACACGAAAACAGCCGACAGCATTATCGAAATCGACGGGAAGAAGATCGATCTTGTGGCGCAGAATGTTGACGATCTGAAGAAAGAAAATGCCGGATATGATACAGAAATCTCCGTTCTGAAAAAACGGCGTGACGAGCAGGTTTTACTTGCCGACAAGCACAAGGCGATTCAGGGAAAGATCGACGAGTATCAGAGGCAAATCACACGTAATGATTCTTATATGCTGTTCAACGGCGGACTATATGAGGTACAGGTACGGGACTTCAAGAAAATCGCCGAAATGGAATCCGAATTATCAGGACTTACAACCAAATACGATGAAATCGGGGTGTCAATCAATAGCGCGGTAGTGACGGCAAATGTCGTCGATACACTGGAATTATGTGATTCATGCCGGACTAAACTTGCCACAAAGTTTAGAGAAGATTTGGCATCGCTAAATAAGGAGATGGAAACTCTGCTGGCCGAGATCGATCAGAAGAAACGGACTATTGAGGCTTACAGAAAGCGTCTGGGCTTCGATATTCGATCAGATTTTGAGCAGACCGTAAGTCAGCGCGAGAAGGCGGTTGAAGCCCTGAAACTGGAACAGGCAAACGAGAAGCAGGCCGCGTATTCTCCCGATGTATTGACGAAAATCGAAAGCGGCATGAGTTCTATCGAAGCGAAAAAGAAGTTCAATGATAAAATCCTTTTCCAGCGTGAACAGTACGATAATTCTATCAAGGATTTTGCGTCTATTTCCATCAAATCCGGAAAGAAACAGATAGAAATCGCGAAGTGGGATAAATTAGCCAACTATATCAATCCAGAGAAGAACGTTCTGGTCAATCCAATCATTGAAAAATTAGCCAGCCGGATCAAACAGACCTCAAGCCTTCTAAATGGAGAAATTTCGATCAATACCGATACATGGGATATTTGCTACAAGAAAATCCCGTTGGAGTTTTGTTCAAGGTCTGAAAAGTACGAGATCGGCATGATCATTCAAGATGCCGTCTCATACCTGCTCGGAGTGAGTGTTCTGTTTATGGACGGGGCTGAAATCTTTGTAGGCGAAAGACGGGTGGCCTTCTCTCATTTCCTGATGAGTATCGCGAACGACTACGCCAATATCTTTGCATTTGCCAGCGTTGAAGTAAAACCATCCGGCCCACAATATGCGAAGAATCCCGAATATTCGGGACGGGGTGATGACATCATGCTGTATCTATGGGTGGAAAATGGAAATGTCAGTGAAATCAATGGATGAAAAGATCGAGAAGAACTTTCATTGCCCTATGTGCCATGAGGGATTTGAAAGTCAGGAATTGCTGAATGAACATTTCGACTCTAACATCAACTGCGGGGATTATGCCGCGTACAGACTTAGGATTATCGGTGCTGATCCGGATATAAATGACGAACGTAACTAACATAGAAAATAGACGGATCATCTCTGAGGCAATTGACCGGGAATTCGGGCAAGGTTCTTATGAGAAGATCGAGTGCGATGTTGAAGCGGTTTCGGGATTAGTTACATTCGTGATGAAAAAAAAGCCCTCTATAGAACCAATATTTATCTACAAAACAGTTTATCCCAAAGGACAATACCATGCGAATCTATCCAGAAGTTAAAATGCCGAGTGTTAAAACGGCAATTGCACTATGTATGATAATCGTTGTGATGGTTCTGTTTATTATACTGAAATACGGGATATAGCGGGGGAATATGTTGAAAAAAACTTCATTGGCATTGAATCTGGCGCTGATCGTCATTGTGATTTGGTTATTGCAAACCCGAAATGAGTCCCGAATCGTCGGGATTATGGATTATGTTGATTCCCATGAGTTCTATCCACTGACGATAACGGCTTACAATAGTTACCTCAATCAAACCGATCATAGGCCGAGTTTAACGGCCAGTGGGCGCAAAACGAGTTATCAAACACTGGCCCTGTCCCGTGATTTGATTTCCCGGTACAACCACCCCGAAGCATCGGGGTTTGAATATGGGGATACGGTGACAATAGTTTTGAGCAAGGAGATCATCATTGAGGATACTATGGGCCGAAGATTCAGAAACAGGGCTAACGTTTGGACAGAGATTAAAGCCGAAGCGCGGGAATTTGGCATCAAGCAGGGAATAATGATCAGGAGAAAACGATGAGTGATCTTACGACAAAAGAAGTAATTACCATGATAAGCCTACCGTTTCTGACGGTTATGGCTGCGATTCTGATGCTCTGGCTATGTGAGACATCAAAAGAATGGCTACTGATTGGATTATTATTTTCGATGTTCGCGTTTTTTGTCATTAAAGCATTATGGAGAAGGAAACATGCCCAAAAAAATATGTCCTGAATGTAAAATAGTATTCAAAACGAAATATATCAGGAAGACGACATCCGGAGAATACACTTGCCCGAACGAGAAGTGTAAGAAGCCATTACCGAAGGAATGGTTTGAGGAAAACTTAAAGATGCTGGAAAAAGAAGGAAGTTATGGTAAAAGATAAAGAAATAGTAAAAATGACATTAGGGGTGGCCAATCTGTCGGCATTTCTGCTTGAAAACTATAAATCAATGACTTCACATGATATTCCAATCTGGCTATTAGAGATCAATCAGGGGATTGTAAACCCAGAATGGTTTGAGAACGCAGAAGAATTTGATGTTCCCGATAAGAGCATTGAAGTATTGGATTGCGCACTAACGTCTGTATGGCTGAATGTTGTATCGAACAACGATTACGGGGAATTGAATGTGGAATCCAACACCTATGAGGCGATGCGAAGGACTTACATTGAAAATGTCGAGCAGAGAATGGATACCGTCTCAAATTTGCTGAAAATACCGGTAATTGGCGTAAGTATGGAGCCATTTCCTATTTTACTGATCGAAGATGTAGATATAAGTATAGTCAGGGCGAACAGAACTCCATTACAAACAGAGATGGCAAAGGCGCGAAAGGTAATGATAAAAAAGAATTCTTTACCCAAGAAAGCGGACATGAATTAGAAGGGGAATTTAATGTATATTGAGTCAATGACAGAACAAGAAGTTGACGAATGCCGTCCGATCATTGAGGCGGCAGGACTTGATTTTGATCAAATCAAATGGGATTTAACTCAAGAGCCGCAACAGGCAAGAGTAATTTCCGGCGTAGCGTTTCAAAGGATGCTCAAATTGGCAAATAAAGCAAGAATTTCACAAACAGGGATGAAGTGTAATAGGCCGAAGTTTGAGATCGTACCCGAAAGGAATCTTGAAATAAATGGATGATATAGTATTTCAGACGAAGGATGTGGTAGTGTATGAAGGGAATTCCTTGAATGTTCTGAAGGGAATACGTGAGGAGTCGATCAATTGCGTTGTGACAAGTCCGCCTTACTTCGGAATGCGAGCGTATAATACCGAGCCGCAGATATGGGGTGGCGATCCTAAATGTGAACACGATTGGGATGATAAGGTACTGAAGCATGACAATTTGCGATTCAGAGGCGATAATAGTATCGTGCGGAGTAATGCGAATGACGCCATTCATCCCGGAAACGCAGTAAACAACGCGATATGTAAAAAATGCGGGGCGTGGTTAGGGGAATTAGGGCTGGAACCAGATCCGGAATTATACGTGGCTCATTTAGTAGAGATATTCAGGGAAATCTGGCGCGTGCTGAAAAAGGAAGGGACATGTTGGCTTAACATCGGCGACTCTTATGTTTCGGGTAAGGGCAGATATTCATCCGTTCCGCAGACCATATCGGGTAAACATAGAGGAGAACCGATAGATAATAATAGGCCCGATTTGCGCCATCACGAATATTTGAAGGATAAAGATTTGGCAATGATCCCGGCGCGTGTAGCAATTGCATTACAGAAAGATGGGTGGTGGCTGAGAAGCGATATAATTTGGGCAAAAACTTCAGCTATGCCAGAGAGCGTGACCGATCGCTGTACGAAGTCTCACGAATATATCTATATGCTGACTAAATCGGCGAATTATTATTACGACTATTATGCCATACTGGAACCGGCGGCGTATGATGGGCGCAAAGATACGATGTTCAAGGGATCGATAAAACCCGACGAAGATATAATAGCCCGTGCAGCCGGCGAAAGGTGGCCGAATAAGGTATATCCAACGGGTGATAATCATTCAGGATATTTCAAGGAAAATGGTGAACCGTTGTTTGTGGCGAAGGACGGTTTGCCTATGCGTAATCGCAGGGATGTCTGGACGATCAATGCACAACCATTTGGTATAGAAATGTGCGAGGCTTGCGGTAGGATTTATGAATCGACCGAGTTCCGTTCGCTTAGGGATCATTTTGAAACGAGAGAAGGTGGAAGCCGACGGAAGCAAAAAATTTGTACCTGTGGACAATGGGATAGTTGGATCAGCCACTTCGCTGTAATGCCGGAGGACTTGGTATCGGTATGTGTTAGAGCCGGTTGTCCCGAATATGTGTGCAAGAAATGCGGGAAACCCTGGGAAAGGATAATGGAGAAGGTTTGGGTGAAACATCCTAACGGACTTGGGAATGGCACAGATACGAAAGACTTGCGGTTACATCAGAGAGGTAGTACGAGTAGTTTTAGGACTGGCGGAAGTAATGTTGAATTTCATAAAGGCTGGCAACCAACATGTAACTGTGAGACAGATGAAACTGAGGCCGGGACAGTTTTGGATCCGTTTGCAGGATCGGGAACGGTTGGAGTGGTGGCAAAACAATTATTCAGACGGTTCGTCGGGATCGAATTAAACCCGAAATATATTGAATTGCTGAAATACAGAATCAACCAGACGAAGGGAAGAATGGCGATGCCATTGTTTGAAGGGCTGTCCGGCGGGAATGGACATGGCGAACAGTTAGAGTTGGTTGAAGCCGAAAACTTTACAACTGAATATATGAATGTATAACAGGCTGGAGAAAGATGACAACAAGAGGAGTAAGATGAGAAAATTTATCGAAAAACTGATTATAACCGTTCTTTGTCTGATCTATGTAGCCATAGTTATTGGCTGGATTTGTGCCGTGAGTTATGTTGCGGCTATTGCGGGGCAGTGGTTTGTCAATTCGTTTATGAATCCATCCGAGCCGATCACGTTGAAACTATGTCTGATATTTATCGGTTTGTGTTGGGCTATGGTCGGCGCTGTCGGATTTGGCGTAGTTCTCGATAACAAAATGGTTATGAGGCGGAGTGCAAAATGAAGCGTATGGTTGAGAAACTAAGATATGTGATGACACCGATAAGGCATACTTACAAAACTCAATGCCCATATAAAAATATCTTAATTGGCTCGTGGTTTTGCCAGCATTGCAATAACTTCCGCGAGATTCAAAGCGAATACGTGAAGGAGGTTCAGGGGGATTACGTTATTTGCGACTATAAGATGAGAAATGGAGCGGGAAATGATAGAAATTAAATTTCGGGGAAAAAGTTTTAAGGGTGATTGGCATTATGGATTGTTATCACACGTGGAAAACAAAGGAGTGTGTGGCGATATTGGATGGTTTATGTCAAATAGTGTTGGAGCTCCATTCGCATATCAGATACGGCCAGAAACCATTGGGCAATTCACCGGACTTTACGACGTAAAAAAAAGAGAGATTTATCGTGGCATGAAACTTGGAATGCAGGATGGTGAGGATTTGTTAATTCTTGGTCGGGTAGAATACTGCGACAAGCCGGACTGTATCTATACCGGCTCGTACTATTTAGCAGACGAAGAAGGCTATGCCTCAGACTGGGCTTCTGAGGACGAGGCGAGGCCGGAAAACTGGCACAATCTTGAAATCATAGACGAAGAGAACGAGGTAAAACATGAGAAAGATATTAGAAATACATCAGGATGATGCTAATTTTTATAGACGTAGAGATTTCTATGTAGGTCTATACATTGAGGTTATAAAAGCATATCCTAATGGCGACAATGGCTGGTTATATGCAAAAGGTAAGTTATTCAACAAAGACAGTTTTAGTGTAGATGTTATTGGAACTGGATGTAATATAATAACATTCTGGAAAGTTAAATTAGGCGGAGAAATAATAAAATGAGTAGTGTTTGTCCGAAATGCGGATTGCCCTATTGGGAGGAAGCCAACCTAAAATATGGCGATTTTAGTGGCGTCTGTTTATGTCAAGAAGATTTTGCGGAAGGAAATGCAATTGATGGAGATTCTAATCATTGGATTGTCATGTGTCCGTTTTGTGGGAATATACTGGAATATTCTGGTTATTTCGATTCGGGTGATGAGAATTGCTGTCAGAGATGTGGAAAGAAATTTTACACAAAAAAACTATGGATAAACGGAAAAGAATACACTACTTGAAAAATTTCTGCTCGCTTTTTACAAGTCCCGACAGAGCGGAGAACGGGCAGAACCGAAAGTCAAAGTTCAACAGAATGGCGGCATCTGAAATTTGTTTTCTTTGTGGCGCCCCGGAGCCGGATTACCGAGCAGACTGGCTTGAAAGAAATTGGGTGCACAAAGATTGTGACCAAGAGGCACAACGAGACGAGGAGCGGCGGCAATTACAACGTGGAGATTCTCTAAAAAACTAAACGAGGTGAAAGAATGACTAAAGATTCTATCTTAGACAGGATTGATTCAATCGAATTTGATAAGAATGAGAATCATAAATTTGGAATTAAATCTGGGATAGTATGGGGATACACTAAACAAGAATGTTACCCTTTGCTTTATCTTAGCAAGCCTAAAAGTGTTTCAGAAGATGATTACAGAGATATTTTAAACAGATTAATTCTTCATTTTAGCAAATGAGGTGAAAAAATGATAGGGAGTCAATGGGAAATGAAGGAATCTGATTTAGCGCAAATATTTATTGATTATTTCGATGGGTATGAGATATTCAAAGAAGTACCTACCTACAATGGAATAGTTGATTTCGTTGCGGTTCAAAAACCTATACTGATCGCGGTCGAAGTAAAACTTGCTTTCAACCTAAGAGTAATTGAGCAGGCATACCTTAATATCTATACGTCCAATTATTCCTATGTAGCCGTTCCTGCATATAAAAACGGTTCATTTAAAGAAAGAATCTGTCTGGATTTTGGCGTTGGCGTTTTACGATATACCGATCATGGCTGGACAAGTAAATATAAAATTGAGGAAGTTGTTTTTCCGAGATTAAACAGACAGATCATAAAGCCGGAACTGAAGGAGTATATGAAATTGTCCGTGGCCGGATCGCAAAATAAAAGGGTGACAAAGTTTGGGAACACGGCGAATAATTTAAGAGAATATGTTAAGATAAACCCCGGGGTCTCGCTTGGAGAGGCTATAAAAAACATTGAGTGGCATTATCACAACATAAGCAGTGCCAAATCAAACCTTTATCAATGGCTTTATAAGGGGATAATCAAAGGGGTTAGGTATGAAAAAGGAAAATTATTCCCTGTATCAGAACAGAAGGAGAACTAAATGAGAGAAAAACTTGCAAACTACGCGCATGAAGCGTGGTCTGGTTGGATGAATTATCTGTTCAAGAAATCGATAACAAATGTGAACGGGACGGTAATAATTCCAAAATGGGCAGTTGATAGATGGAAAAGACAAGCCTCGACAAGTTATCAAAATCTACCGTCCAATGAACAAATATCAGATCAAATCGAGGCTAATAAAATCCTTGATATTTTTAGAGAAGATTTGGATTCAAAATGAAAGGTGAAAGAATGAATAAAACAGGCATTGAATATGTTGATTTTTCGTGGAATCCAGTCGCTGGTTGCAGTCATTACAGTCCCGGCTGTGATAACTGCTACGCCGAAAAAATGGCAATGCGATTAAGGGAAATGGAATTTAAAGAATTTGAGAATCAATCGAAAAAGGCTATTAATCGGGTTAATCCATATCATATTGTGACAAATTCAAAGGGTTGGAACGGCGAAGTTGCACCTTTACCCGATCGCTTGAATGAACCGCTGAAAGTCAAGAAGCCATCACGGATATTTGTTTGCTCGATGTCGGATTTGTTTCATCCTTGGGTTCCGGCAGAATATATCAGCCGGGTACTGGGAATCATCGCACAGGCACACTGGCATACGTTTATGATTTTGACCAAGCGAGCAGAACGGATGATGGAGGTGATGAACGAGACTGATAAATATTCATGCTTGATTCCGAATTTGTGGCTTGGCGTTACGGTCTGTAATCCGAATGAATTATACAAACTTGATGAATTAAGAAAGATTCCAGCGGTACTAAGATTCGTTTCTTTTGAGCCATTACTTGAAGACGTCGGGGATATTAGTCATTATTTTTCTGGTGGTTTGGAATCATGGTCAGAAGGACATCCAGAAAGTCCGGATTCAAAATGGCCGGGCGGATATTCTCGTAAATTTCCCGGTGTTGATTGGGTTATCTGCGGTTGTGAATCAGGCGCAAATCGCCGACCGGCAAACATAGAGTGGATTCGGTCATTGAGGAATCAATGCGTCGCGGCAGGAACACCGTTTTTTCTTAAACAGATGGAAGTGAACGGCAAACTTGTCGCGATGCCGGAACTCGACGGGCGAGTTTGGAATCAAATGCCAACAAACAGAACGAGGTGAAAGAATGGTAAAAATTGGTGGAAGAGTTGGGGCTGTTTTATCAAGTGAAAAAGGGAAGGTGAAATTCTTTGGATATGGCGTGTATATAGGCGATGAAATCCCACCGGAAGAAGCGGGTGGCGGGGGACAAGCATTAAATGAGATTCAAATGAAAAATCCCTGCATATTGCTCGATAGCGGTAAAAAAGTATTTGGTTGCGAATGCTGGTGGGGTTCAGAAGAAACTATAAAAAAAGACTTGGAAGGGCGTGAAATCATAATGGTTGACATTGATGAAGAACGGAAGAAATGGAATAATGGGTAATCTATAATGACAAAATTAAAAACAGTTAGAATGAGTACACCAATTGATGTGCCGGAAGGTGAAAATTTCGATTTTGATATTGATGTCAACGTAACCAAGGAAGGACTTTTTACAACAACTATTCCGCCGGATATTGCGAAGAAATTCGAGGAGGGCAATATTAATCTGAGACACAATAAAATGTACCGTGCAGGGTATTTTGAAGATCGAACACTTAGCGGGCTGAAAAAACAGATTGGCGATATTATCATTGAATATTGTTCAAAGGAAGTAATTTTAGAAAAGGTTGTTATCAGATATTGTATCGAAATGACCTGCTCATATACCTTAGATGTAGATGGCAATATCGCACCAAATTGCAGTCCTGAATGGACGAAGGCCAAAGACAGCAAATATCAATGGCGAGGGGGAAATTCTGCGTTCGATAACCATGATAAACCTTATGGCTTTCAGATATATGCAGTACCACTGATAAGGAAAGATTATAGGTATAAAAGCGGTAGAATTGTTACGGAATATATTCGTTATCGTAGTGGTAGTGACGAAACTAAAAATTACACAGAAGTTTATAAAAATGGATACTATTTGAAATGGCTTAATGATATTGTCAAATTAGGAAAGCCGTCCAGGGAGGAAGCGATCAAGGAATTGGATTATTCGGAAGATGTTTGCCGTTTTTTTGTCAACCTGATTAAATCGATATGCGAAATTAATGAGAAAATAAAAGACAAACTCGAACCCGAAACGATACTACTGTTATCTACTAAAAATACTAATCTATTGAAGGAGTAAAAAGAAGATTTGGAAAAATTAATTTCTCTATCTCAACTTGGTTGGCAGGTTGGTGAAACTATGATAACCTTCAGTTGTGGAGAAGGAATTAGAAAAGACGAGGCTACTGTTGATGCTAAAATAGTATGCCACCAATTAGCATTAGGCTATGGACTTCCAGAAATTGAAGGCTATTACGGAATAACCGAAAGTGGCGAATTTGTATCATGGTAAAAGAGGTGAAAGATGGAAAAGATATTAGAGAATATTCAAATTGCAATTGAAAGCGGCCCGAAAAAAGCAGAACTTGCGCGAATTGAAAGCCTAATGCCGGAGTGGCTACCGATTGAAACCGCTCCGAAGGATGGGACGGAAATTGATGTGTGGGTTAAAAATGGTTTTAGAATAATCAATGTCCGGTGGAAGGTTGACGGTGGGTATTGGGTCTATAATAGGGATTACATTAATTGGAATTGGCTTGGAGCGCTACCGACACACTGGCTACCAATACCGAAGCCGCCGGAGAATCGGGATGGATGAGATAAGGGAAAATTCGGAATTCTGTAAAGAGTGCGGGGGGAAGTGTTGTGAGTTGTTCGTTCTTCCCGGGACAAAGGAAGAACTGTCGGCTTTAAAAATTGATGAGAGAACAATTAAATGGGTGCGTGATGAAATAATCCAACTGACCAATGATGAACTGAGACAAACGGGGATGATTTCGGAGAAGTATTTAAACCAAACGATATATAAAAACCGATATTACAGATGCAAGTTACACGATAAAAAGACAGGATTATGTACGGATTATGATAATAGACCGAGAGTATGCAGGATATTCCCAAGCAACCCCGTCAACTTCGGAACAGATCGTGATTTATATGAATGCAAACTGAGCAAACAATTGTTTCCACCTTTGGACTCTGAACAGCAGGACGGAATTGTGACGCAATTACAAAATAATACCACGAAAGGGCAAATTACACAAATAAGTATCCAAAGGTGACAAAAAACAATAAAACGTTGGTAGCATAAAAGTGTGTAACGTGGGTAATTTCATAACGAGAGTGACAAGCGAAAAGGTGACAAAATTAAAATGGGTAATATGGGTGCAAGATGAAGATTGAAGAAAAGGACATAATCAGAGCTGTCAAAGAGGCCAAAGGATCGGTTGGGAGCGCGGCGGTGATATTGAGGGTTGCGAGAAAAACCGTATATAATCGTATCTGCAAATCATCGGAACTGAAGGCTGGTGTTGATGCAATCATCAAGGCGTGTAGGGATGAACGCAAGAACAGTAAAAAGTTTTTTTTTGGCAAGGAAAAGCGTGTCAGTATTACCGTACCTAAGAGTAAGACGGGGACGATACTGTCGGACCGGATGCAGAAGATTCTGAATGAGACGCGGGGGAAATACACCTCGATCTATAATTTGGCAATAGACCAACTGGATTTGCGGGAGTTGATGGCAGAAACGAAAAAGAAATATCAGACGGGCAAGGTTGAATTCAAAGAATACGCATTTATAATGAACATGTTACACAGGACATATACGGGGGTAGCAAAGTCGGCGGATGAATTGGCGTTAAAAAAACTGGATGGAAAAACGCCAAGTCAGATATATGACAGCCTGTTTAATTTTGCACGTGATATAATCGAAACATTTAAGGAGATCATAGACGATGAATCTATTGAGAGAGGAAGCATTATCAGAGAGTTCGAGGAGCGGATCAAGTTGCGGGAAGGATAAGGTCGGCCCCGTCGAAGTCTTAGAATATTTCAAGGCGGCTAATCAGGCTTTCATCGATGCCGAGGAAGAAATAAAGCAGGAAGCCAGGAAGCCTAAGATCAAACCTTTCTGGCGGATCAAGCCGGTAAGCGTTGAAGTGTTTGTGCGTGACTATATGAGATCGGTCGAACCTTCTCCGTCGCAGTGGGATGTCATTAAGGCGGTATTTCCGGGATTACCCGGGCAGGACACTCCATTTTTCGGCGTGAAGGAAATCATACTAAGAATCGGTCAGCGAGGCGGGAAGAATACGGTCATGCTGGTTGTGTGTGACTATGCTTTCTATCTGTGGTGCTGTCTGGAAGATCCACACGAATATTTTCATTTGCAGAAGGATGAGAACTTTGACGTATTGATATATTCGCAGGTGAACCAGATGCAGGCGCGGCGTGTGTTCTTTGGGCGATTGTCTCATGTTATGCTAAACACGGTCGATCCGGAAACCGGCCATAACTGGTATAGTCAGAATATGGGGCTTCGTATCAAGGAATATGGTCATAAGGACATCAAAGAGGAAAGCATGAATATACCTAACCGGAACAGGATGTACGGCGGGATCAGTATCTATGTGCTGGATACGTCATTCACCGGCGTTGAAGGTTATACGATCTGGATGAGGATCACGGATGAGCCGAGCCGGGCCAATACACCTGTCCTGTATGAGAAGGCGTTACATCAGTACGAGACGGCGCAGACAAATCTTGAGCAAAGTTTCAGGCCGTATTTTGGGCTGGGAATGATGTTTGCATATCCTGAACAGGAAACAAATGATCTGTTAGTAAAACTGTACAACGATCATGTGAAGTTTCCGAAGCCGAATTCGATGGAAGTCAATAATGGTGTATTGGTGGCATGGTATTTTACGCATGTATTTAATCCAAAATTGAGCCAGAAGGATTATGAGGAAGCCAAGAATAAGCCGGGCGCCGATCTGATCGATATGAAACGCAGATGGGAAGCGATTGTACCGCCTAATGAATTTGGATTCTTTATGCCGTATGTTGATAAGATCAATGAATGTGCAAATCCAAATATTGTTAATCCGGTCGAATATAAGAGTTCGTTGACAGAGAGAATAGTCAGCGTTAAAGGGAGAGAGGAAATCCGGAAATTCATGGCGGTTGAATTAATAAAAGTCAAGGCGGATCGGCGGCAAAGATTCTGGGGCATGGATGCTTCCGAGAACAGTGACAGTTTTATCATTGTCGGCGGCTATCCGGAAATACTCGATCACGACATAGCAGTTTTGGAATTGGAACACTACGATAAGGATGGGAAAAGAGTTGTTGATAAAATTTCGATCAATTGCAAGCCGGTAATCGATATAATTATCCGGTACAAACCAAGCAGAACGTATCCGGTTGATTATGTAAATGTAGAAAACGTTTTAGTGCGACTGCTGGGAGATGAATTCAGGGAGAGCAAAGCCATTTCGTCAGATAAATACCAGTCTGTTGGTTTTAATCAGAAGATGCTGGACATAGGGATACGGGGGGCCGAAGCGATATTCCCATCAAATCCGGTGCAGGTGCGGCGGGGCAAGATAGTGAGATATTTGGTTTGGAATAATGTGATCGAATATTTAGACGATCCGGTTTTGATCCGTGAAATGAATAAACTGCTTTTGATTAACAATAACAAACTGGATCATCCGGCGGGTGAGAGCAAAGATATATATGATGCAATGGCGAACTGTGTGTGTCAGATAATAGAAATGGGGTCGAATATGGGAGCGTTAGATATTAGCGGTATTCAGGACGAAGGCCAGACGGAAGATGAAAAGAAGAAAATGGAAATGTATCAGGATGGGTTGAAAAGGTTTAATAACAAGTATCAACGGACTTATGATGATGCACGTGAGTTCTGCAAGTTTATGAAGGAGATCGGGTATAAGTTCGATGAATACGATGTCCAAATATGCGAGGTGGAATTGGATATGATCGAATTACGTGTTCGGCGAAGTATGCCACATGCAGAGGACTTCCATCAAGGCGGCGGTGGGCTGGATATAGGGTTTTAGGTCAGACTTTACAAATAAAGAAGTGAATGTATAATAGTATAGAGAGAATTGATAAACGAGAATAACCGTCCCGAACAGTCGGGACAAAGGAGAGAAAATGAAAGAGATGTATTTTTGGTCGGTAGTCAAAATTGGCCAGACGAATCACACTGGGACATATCCCGGTGCAGAGACGATATTCTCTGGCTCATTCGCGCCAGATTTAAGAAAACTCCGTCTTGAAGATGGGGTGTTTGAAGCGCGCATAATTGATGAGCGCCGATTCAACACAAAGCGTTCATACGAACGCTTTTGTAATGCGCTCCGTGAGAAATGCAAAGGGGACTTTGTATATTTTACATTTGAACCCTTTAACTAACAGCCCTTTGGGACACAAAGGAGAGAGAAAATGGAAACAACTAATAAAAACGAGAACACGCTAATGTCTTCCAGTTGGTGCGAAAACGGCGTTACCGAAATGAAAGATGTCTGTGATAAAGTCGAGAACATGCTAATGTCAGCCAATTGGTGTGAAAACGGAAAATTTTAACAGCCCGGAAGGGCAAAGGAGAGAAAAAATGGAAAAAAGTTTGCAACTAACGGCAATGGTCAAGGGTGGAACTCTTGGCCATTTTTACTGCTCCACGATGGGACAATACTATACGAAGTGGCTGATTCGTGTAGCCGCGAATCGGTACGCCTCACCATGTGTGACGATTACCGCCACCGGACTGAACCAGGATGAACCGGCAAGCGACAACAAAATTTTCACCCAGTCCGAAATCGAGGACTGGATTGAGTGGGCAAAATACTCAGTCCAGAAATAGTTTTCCCTCCCGTCCGGTGTCCCGAAGGTTCGGGATGCCGAACGGGGCAAAGTCGTAACCGGCGAACGACAGAAAAGAAATCGCCGAATTGACAGACCCGAACCTTCGGGACAAAAGGAGAGAAAAATGAATGCAGATTGGCCTTATTACACATTAAAGAACGGACGCTTGTTCGATGAGCAGGGCGATGAACTTAAGACCGCTCCAGACTTCACGACAACAGACGAAGCGGAAGGGTGGTTAGTAGAGCATGACGAACGTGGCTCAGTTCGGAGCATAGGGATAAAGGAGAGAGAAAGTGGAAAAACAATGAATGAAATCAGTGCAGGAACAATCGTCACTGAATGCTTGTACAGTGATCGCAATGTTTACGATGTAATTGCGCGAACCGAAAAGTCATTGACGCTACGCGAACGCAAACCCATTCTCGATAAAAAACCGGTCATGCAGACAGGCGGTTTTTGTGCGGTTGTTATCGAGAACGCAGTTTGGCACACTGAACCAGATACGACGGGAATGATTACAAAGGCATGGATGCGTAAGGACGGGAAATTTCATACCGGAATGGGAATTGTTGTAATTGGTGATAACTACTTTTACGACTGTGCCTTTTAAAACAAAGGAGAGAGTAAGATGCTTAAAACTTTAATTAGTGAGGTTATCTCCGGGGCTGGACACTCGCAAAACCTAAACAAGTAAAGAAAGGTTGCAATATGGACAAACAGACACAAACACAGAAACAGAAACAGACGCATACGCCCGGGCCGTGGGTGGCTCATGGTAGAAACGTATCCGTCGAGGGACGAGACATTGAATTTCCTGTCGCACAGGTAACAGATATTCTACACGAAGCCGAAGCCTTTGCAAATGCCCACCTGATCGCCGCCGCACCGGAACTTTTGGAGGCGTGTAAAAAATGGCAAGCCGCTAACGTTTTAGGTGATGCGCAACTTTTGGCTGATGCAAGAATAGCAAGAGACTTAGCAATCGCAAAAGCAGAAGGAAACGTCTGAGCTGAAGTGCAAGACTGGCAGAAAAACCTAAACAGGATTCCAAAGAATAAAATAGTGAAAATAAAAATCGATTATGATGAGATTGAACTCAGACAGAAAATAAAGACTTATGGGGCGATATGGAAT
>Ga0265296_1001292_pt1 | contig 29460 bp, 26 predicted proteins | sample MunlanPumphouse1_FD_189073 | JGI IMG/M metagenome (GOLD analysis project Ga0265296, IMG submission 189073) | Groundwater microbial communities from a municipal landfill in Southern Ontario, Canada - Pumphouse #1 | ecosystem: Environmental > Aquatic > Deep subsurface > Groundwater | place... | reverse complement strand
GATAATCCTGATTTACGGATACTTACCGATTACTGATAATCCTGATTTACGGATACTTACCGATTACTGATAATCCTGATTTACGGATACTTACCGATTACTGATAATCCTGATTTACGGATACTTACCGATTACTGATAATCCTGATTTACGGATACTTACCGATTACTGATAATCCTGATTTACGGATATTATGACACTGTCATCCGTAAATCAGGATTATCCGTTATCCGTAAGTAATAATTAAATAATCTAATCAACAAATCTATGTCAGACGAACAAAAATCCGCCTCCGCTCCGGCTGCGGCGGACAAGCAGGAGGAAAAAAAGGAAGTAGTCGTTCCGGAGAAGTTTAAAACCCTCGTGGAACAGGTGGAAAAGATGTCGGTATTAGATCTTTCCGAATTGGTGAAGATTCTGGAAGACAAATTCGGCGTTTCGGCCGCCCCGCAAGGCGGGGCCATGATGATGGCCTCTACGGCCGTCGGCAGCGCTGTTGGCGCTCCGGCCGCAGAGGAAAAGACGGAATTTACCGTCGAACTTGCCTCTGCCGGCGGCAACAAGATCGCGGTAATCAAAGCAGTAAAAGCGGCCACCGGTTTGGGACTCGCCGATGCCAAAGCATTGGTTGATGGCGCCCCAAAGGTGATCAAAGAGAACGTAAAGAAGGAAGAAGCGGAAGCGATGAAAAAGGCGATTGAGGAAGCGGGCGGGAAGGTGGAGTTAAAATAATTTTTTTGGTAAAAAACAAGCCGTTCCGCAATGCGGGACGGTTTTGTTGTTTTTGAAATTGAACAAAATTATACAGAATTAAACAAAATTCAAATAATTTTGTATAATTTATTTTTAATTCTGTATAATTATTTTTAATCTAAATTGAGAATTTGTATACTTTATTTTCATCCAACACGTAAACAATACCGCCAATCTCGTCAACCACCATGCCGGTGGGATTTTGCCATTCCGCCGCGGTGTATTGCTGGAGTAATTTTCCTTCTTTATTCAATACCACCACCCGTTTATTTTTTGGTTCAAGTATGTAGATATTAAGAACATCATTATAGGTCCAAATGGCTGCAGGATTTTCTAGGGCCGGATCAAGTCCAGACACAACAAAATTTTGTTTATCTCCAGAAACAAATTTTAATATTTCTCCGTTTTGTTTTAGGACAAAGATGTCGCCGTCTACGGCAAGTGAAACAGCTCCTTCCAGATTGGCGCCCGCTGTCTTTATCCATGCGGAACCCCTATCATATCCGGTCTGTGTCGGGTTATGCTTGTATACTTGATTAGTTTTTGGGTCTAAAGTGTAAATTCGTCTGTTGTAAATAAAAATGCCATTTGCCGTTGTTCCGGATTGGGGGAACGAGATATCCTTTGTTGAGAGCGTAAAAGAATTTTTATCAAGTTGCGCAATAGTGTTATTAGCTGCCAAAAATACTATCATATCGTGTTCTTTTGGGGTGGATGCCGCCAGCAAATTCGGGATCGCTGTATGTTGTCTGGCGTCAACCGTTCCGGTATCTTGATCAATTACGTAAAGGTAATTGTCATTGTCGCCGTAGATGATTAGTTTTTCGTCAATGGCGGCCAGGTTGGAGGTATTTGCTTCCGGACGGAATTTCGCCACATCAGAAACAATTTCCGGCGGTACAATTTTAATCTTTCTTAATTTCATTAGAGATTTTTCGACTTCAACCGCCAGCTCATCAGCCTTGGTTTTTTCTTCTTTGGATTCCCTGGATAATTGTGAGATATTTTTTTCCGCTTCTTTCAACAGCTCAAATGCCTTGGTGTCATCTCCATAGACCATGCTCGCTTCCGCGGCGTCTTTTTTATCCGTTACCGCGGCAACGAGATTGAGATAAACAAGCTGTCTTGCTTCACGGGCTTCTTTTGCTTTAATAAATAAAATACTGCTGATAAAAATGATAGCGAAAGCGACCGTTGCTAAAAGCAGGATTTTGCTTAGCAAAGGAAGGGACATTACCGAATCCTTGCGCTGGCGCAGGGAATATTTTATTTGATTTATAACCGCCTGTCTTTGTCCCGCTTTGTCTGTTATGATGATGAAAAGAACGATAAAAATATCCTTGAGTATAATAATTATTCTTTTGATTATTAGAAATAAAAACTGTCCTATCATGAACAATGTCTTGCCAAGCCCAATGAGAATCACGCTGGCAAGCCTCTCTTTTTCCGCGCGCTTTTGTTCAGTCCTCGGCCGGTAGTTTGTTTCATTTTTTAGATCTTGCTGATTGGGCAGGCTGATAACTTTATTAATTTTTCTTTTATTTTTTTGCTCTTCTTCCTTTGGTTCTTCCTCTTCTTCTGATTTGCCGGAAAAATAAGATTTTATTACTTTTGATGTGTTGCTAAACAGCGGGGGGTGCAGGGTTTCATCGGTATCATGTTGCGCGTTGATTAATTTGTTTAGCGAGTCGGCTGATCCGCGTTTTAGGTGCGACGGCATTCGGCCGGTTTTAGGCAATTGATTTTTTTGGATAAGACGGAAGAGTATGCCGCCGAAAGATTTGCCGCTTCTCAAATTTGCCAAAACTTTTTGGATATGATTTACGCTTTGCCGCGTACTGCGTGAAGTAATGATTTTTTGCAGGCGATCATCAGAAAGATATTCATAAACATACGGAGTGGATACAAAAAAATAATCTTCGGCCTGAATATTGCCCTGCATAAATTCAGAAAATAATTGTTTTTTGGGAGACTTGTCTTGTTCTTCATTTTTTTCTTCAATAAGGTTTATTTTTGTATACCCTTGTTTGCTTTTATATAAAACAAATGCTTTTATATCGCCATGATAGGCGAAGGATATTTCATTTTCCCGAATTGCGCCGACCAAGCAATGAATATGGGATTTTTTGTATTCCAAAAGATGATGGCTGCGCCGATTTATATATTCAAGCGTGATCTCCAGCGCTTCTGTTCCTCCCTCATCGCTTGTTTCATAGTAGCCAGACTCCAAATCGTCTATCATCTGCTGTACTCGTTCAATTATTTCTATTGAGCCGTTTTCTATTTCGGCTACAGCAAAAAAATAGCCCTTTTTTTGCTCTTCAGGAGTGGATGGTTCGGTTATATGCAGCAAGACATGCGAATTTTTTTGATCTTTGCCTTCAACAAAGAATTCATGTAACTCCAATATATCCATATATGCCAATAATTTTGACTTTCTTAAGCAAGCTTAGTATACTATATTTGTTTATAGCAAGCAACACTCATGTTTTGGGATAATTTTCAAATTCGCGTTTTACGTTATTCCGCGCCCACGGCGCCAACGGCTTGGGCTGAGCAGCGATGATGTATTTATGATTGAACACCTTTTTGGTTCAAAAACAAGAGCGAATTTATTGCGCGTTTTTTTCCGCCAGCCGGAAAGAGCGTTTTTTGTCCGTGAACTGACTCGTTTGCTGGACGTGCAGATCAATGCCGTAAGGAGGGAGCTTGAGCTTCTTTTGAGACTGGGCTTGATTATCAAGATTGATTTTGAGCCCGAGGAAAAGATGAAAAAAGCGGGATCAGGGTTGCGAAAATATTACCGGCTGGATCAGTCAGCTGTTTTGTATTTGGAGTTGCAGGCTCTTCTTTTAAAATCACAATTACTTGATGAACAAGAGCTGGTTCGGGAGATGATTGACAAAGCGGGGTGGATTCAATTATTTCTTTTTACTGGCAGGTTTACCGCCGACAAGCGCGCCCCAATCGATATTTTGTTGGTGGGCGAACTAAAAGAACGATCAGTAGATAAGGTGATCAAAAAATATGAAAAGAAATTTGGTTTTTCAATCAGGTATACGACGATGAGCAAAAAAGAATTTTTTGAGCGCCGGCAGATGATGGATAAATTTTTGTATTCAATATTTGAATCGGATAATATGAAAGTGGTGGATGAGCTTGGAGTTTGATGATTTCAGATTGTAGATTTCAGATTTTGGATTTATGTATTTGCTTGTTAATCTTTCAGAAAAAGAAAAAATTCGGCTTGCTATATTTGATGAGCAAAGACGAAAAGATTGCCAATCTTTCGGCCAGAACCGAGCACTTCTTTTTTGTATAGATGGATTTTTGCGGGAACATGGGCAAGATAAAAAAGAGGTCCAAGGCATTATGGCGGTGGTGGGGGAGGGAAGTTTTACCAGCACGCGCTTGGCAGTGACTGTCGCGAATGCTTTTGCCTATGCATTGCAAATTCCACTTTTGGCGGTTAATAAAAATCAGGTGGATAAGGCGCAGGATTTAATTCCAAAATTATTAAAACAGCCCAAAGGACGCTATATTTCGGCAACTTATTCGGGAGAGCCGAATATCCGTATAAAGTAGTTAAGTTGTCCCGCAGCGAGCGGGATCCCGTCACCGCAACGAAGCGGGACCCCGTTCGCTACGGGGCTGTGGCGGGATAAGTAGTAAGTAGTAGAGTAGTAAGTTGTAAGTTGGATCAGTGAAATATGAAAGTAAATAATCGAGATTACCGCACTGTTTGGATGGAAGGAATGTCCGTGTTTTTCATTGAACAAAATTTATTACCATTTGAATTCAAGATATTTGAAGCGAAGACATATCTTGATACTTGTAATGCGATCAAAACCATGATTGTGCGCGGGGCGGGAGCAATCGGGGCCGGAGCCGGGTTTGGCATGGCCCAGGCTTTTTTGACTGCGCCAGAGAACGGATTTTGGGATTACGCGGAAAAAGCAAAAAAAGACATTGAAGCAACCAGGCCGACGGCGCAGAATTTATTTTACGCTGCTAATCGCGTTTTTAATGCAGCCAAAGATTCGGAGAGTCCAAAAGAAACGGCTGTTCTTGAAGCGCAAAAAATTGCTGACAGGGACGCGGCCGACAGCAGAAAGATCGGCGAGTATGGCAACGAGTTAATCAAAGATGCTTTTAACATAGAAACTCATTGCAATGCGGGCTGGCTGGCTTTTGTTGATTACGGCACAGCTTTATCTCCTATCTACACCGCGCATCGAGCAGGCAAGAAAGTGTTTGTTTATGTAGATGAAACCCGTCCGCGCTCTCAAGGAGCGAGGCTGACTGCATGGGAATTGAAAAACGAGGGCGTGCCCCATGTGATTATTCCGGATAATGCAGGCGCGCATCTCATGTCTCATGGCAAAATTGATATGGTAATAGTAGGCGCCGACAGAATTGCGAGAAACGGCGATGTCGCCAACAAAATCGGCACGCTGGAAAAGGCAATTTGCGCAAAAGAATATGGGATACCTTTTTATGTTGCCGCGCCGATATCTACCATTGATTTGAATTGTCCGTCCGGCAAAGATATTCCGATTGAAGAAAGAAGCCAGGACGAAGTTTTATACCAAACAGGCATTGATGAGAGGGGAAATTTAAGAAAAATTTTGGTTTGTTCACCAGAATCAGAAGCGTTGAATCCGACGTTTGACGTAACGCCGGCGGAATATATTGCTGGGATTATAACGGAGAAGGGGATTGTGGAGGCAAGTGAAGAAACGATTGTAGATTTGTTGGGCAGTGAAAAATAAAAAATCCTGAATTCTTTGTTCAGGATACTTTATCGCGGAGGGCAGTGGAATCGAACCACATTCCTCTGCGAAGAGGAACCTGCAAGGTTTCAATTTGTGCCCCGACCATCAGGGAATACCCTCCTGCTCCTCCGCAGGTGAGAGTATAACATAAGTTTTATAAAAAATAAACAATCTTCGTTGCCGAAGACTGTTTACAAATTCCTCTTAAAAGGAATGTGGTTCACAAATTGAAACCAAAATTAGTATAGCACAACTGCAATTTTTTTGTCAAGTTAAGTGGGGATAAAATTATGCCATACCACGGCGTAAAATTTACGACAAAAATGATTGATGAAGAAATTTCAAAAGACCCAAGAATAGAGGAGTTAAAATTTTGGTGTAAAAAATTTCATGAGAAGAATTTCGCGCCGCAATATAATGGAGGTTCAAGCGGAAATTTAAGCTTTAGATTAAAAGATGAGGAAGATTCATTTGTCATTACCGCGTCAGGGCTGGCAATGAAAGATGGACTGTCGGATGATTGTTTTGTTAGAGTTTCTTCGGTTGATTTGGAAAAAGGAATTGTTTGCGCGCATGGCAAAATGGAGCCTTCTTCAGAAAACATGTTGCATTTTGCAATTTACCGGAAACGCAAAGATGTTAACGCCATATTTCATGGGCATAGTGAGGAGATCTTGTCTAATGCTGAGAAATTGAATACAGTTGAAACGCGGGAAGAAGAATCCTATGGGAGTATTGAGTTGGTACAGAGTGTTTTGGAGGTTTTAGGCGGTAATTATTTTTTGGTAATGAAAAATCATGGGTTTATTTCTTTGGGAGAAACGATGGAGGATGCGGGTAAGCGAGCGCTAGACATGATCAGTCTGCTGGTTTAAAGGAATCACACACCAATCAAGCGCGATATATTAAAAACCCATAAACTACTAAACCCATAAACTACTAAATTTTATGAATCAAGAAATTATCTCCATTAAAAAAAAGAAGTGGTATCGCCGAAAATTGTTTTATATTATCATTCTTCTTGCTTTAGTGATCGGCGGAATTGCTTATGGACAAGTGAAAATGTCGCGGCAAAAACCGGAATATGAAATAGCAAAAGTAGAACGCGGCGCGCTGAAGCAAACAGTTGACGCGACGGGGAATGTAAAGTCTGCCAACGAGCTTGATTTGCGTTTTGAGGCAAGCGGAAGAATAGGCCAGATTTATAAAAAAACCGGTGATGACGTAAAAGCGGGTGATTTGATAGTTGATTTACAGCTGGAAGAACTAAATGCGGCGACAGCCAATGCCAGCGCCATTGTCCAAAAAGCCCAAGCTGACTTGAATAAAGCATTGGCCGGCAATACTCTTGATTATATCAGCAGTCTTCAAGCAAAGTATGACAAGGCGGCGGCTGATCTGGAACAAATAAAAGCGAATTCAGCAGATTTGATCAGCAACGGAGAAGCGGCGCGGGAAACAGCTAAAAATAATTTAAAATTATCTGAAGGCGGAGAAAATAACCAGATTGTTCAGGATGCATACGATGATATGGCGGCTCTGCTCAATGCTATCCAGGATACATTATCCGACAGCTTGATTAAAGCGGATAATATTCTGGGCATTGACAACAAGTTTGCCAACAATGAATTTGAAACCGTACTTTCGGTGCGGGATCTTTCAAAGATTACGATTGCCGAAAATAAATATCTGGCGGCCAAATCAGCAAAAATAGATGTGGACGAATCCGTCAATTCGCTGTCCGCCGCTTCAAGCCATGATAAAATCGATTGGGCGGCAGATACGGCATACGAGGGATTATTGGCAATGAAAGAATTACTTTTTTCCGTTTCAGAAGTTTTGGATAAGACATTTTCAATTGGAGATTTGAGTCAGAGCGAATTGGATATTCTAAAGAACGGCATCCAAACAGCGCGCGGCAATATTTCTGCCAAGTACGCCTCGCTTGTGGATCAAGATCAGGCTATAAAAACGGCGAAAAATAGTTATACTGCAAATAAAATAGCTTATGATAAGTCTATAGCAAATCTTGAGAATACGAAAAATAAAGCCCAAGCAGATATTGACGCGTACCATGCATTGGTGGGCCAGGCGAAGGCGAATTTGGATGATGCGATGAACCCGCCCCGCGAGGTTGACGTGGCTAGTTACCGAGCGGCCGTGTCCGCGGCAGAAGCTTCGCTGTCCCAAGCAGCGGCAAATCGGAATAAAGCTCGCATCAAAGCTCCGCTGGAAGGAGTCATTGGGAAAATTGACGCGAAAACAGGAGAATATGTCAGTTCCCAAGATTCGATTGTGAAGTTGGTAAGTCCGCATTATGAAATAATTGTTGATATCCCGGAAACAGACATTATCAAAATATCTTTGAACAACAGCGCCACAGTTAGACTTGATGCATTTGGCGATGATGTGGAGTTTGTTGGAAAAGTCATAGAAATTGAACAAGGAGAAACGATCATTCAAGATGTCGTTTATTACACCGTCACTCTTTCCATGGAGGAAGACAAGGAACATGAAATTCTAAACGGCATGACCGCGAACGTGATGTTTTATACCGAAGAAAAAGCGGATGTTTTGTATATTCCCCAGCGGGCGGTGCGTTCGGATGAACGAGGCAAGTATGTGCGCGTGTTAGAAAATAAAGAAGTGAAAGAAGTTTTGATTAAGACCGGTTTAAGGGGAGATGGCGGGTTGGTGGAGGTTGTGGAGGGGGTGAGAGAGGGGGAGGAGGTGGTGGTTTCGGCGAATGGAAGTGGTAAATAAAAAATAAATTTGAATTCACCTAATTCACCTAATTTCTAATTCACCTAATAAAATTTCCAATGTCCAATTTGGATATTTGTCATTGGGTATTTTATTAGGTGAATTAGAGCCTGCCCTGAGCGAAGCCGAATGGGTGAATTAGACAATTAGGTGAATTTTAAATGATGATAGATTAATAAAGTTTATTTTTGAATTATGACGCCGCTAGTACTGGTTGAAAATCTCAAAAAACAATTTCAGACCGATGAAATCATCACCCACGTTCTCCACGGCGTTAACCTGGAAATTAAGCCCGGCGAGTTTGTGGCGATTATGGGGCCAAGCGGATCCGGCAAGTCAACCTTGATGCATATTTTGGGTTTTTTGGACAAATTATCTTCTGGAAAATATTATTTTGACGGCCAGGATGTAAGCGAGCTTGATGATGACGCGCTGGCCGAGATGAGAAAACAAAAGATTGGATTTATTTTTCAATCTTTTAATTTACTGCCGCGCACTTCGGTTTTGGACAATGTGCTCATGCCCTTGATGTATATGGATATGGGGAAGCAGGAGCGACTGACCGAGGCCAAACGGGCGATTGAGGCGGTCGGTTTGAGCCACCGGATAAATAATTTATCCAATCAATTGTCCGGCGGCGAACAACAGCGTGTCGCCATTGCCCGCGCTTTGGTCGGCAATCCAACGGTGATTTTCGCGGACGAGCCGACCGGCAACCTGGATTCCAAATCGGGCTTGCAAGTGATGAAAATTATTCAGAATCTTAATCTCAAAGAAGGCCGCACCATTATTCTGGTCACGCACGAAAAATACACGGCCGAGCACGCCGAGAGGGTAGTCAAAATGAAAGATGGGCTGATCGTCGCCGACGAACCAGTCGCCAACCGCCAGCGGGCGGGGGAGAATGGGGAGTTGGTGAAGTGACAAAAATACTATCCTAACTTTTTTCTGTCTTTATCGGGCAAGAAGTTGTCGTTTGATATTACCGGCTTGCCGATTTTTCGTTCAATTTGTTTTCGGGCCGTGCCGGCAATTTGTCCGCCGGCTCTCGCGTCATCTTTCAGTCGCGGCAGGCCCTTGGTGTCTTTGGTGCGATGTATTTCCGTCGTGGTTCTTTCGCCGAGCATGGTCAAGATCAATTCAAAATCGCCCATGTGGTCGCGTAGATTATGATGTTTGAGACCTTTTATTTTTTTGTATTCGTTTGGCGTGATGCCAAAGGTAGCTTGGGAAATTTCGGCGGTTAAAATTTCATAGTCGCGCTCGTTTTCCGCTCCGCGTTTTTGCCACTCGTCAGTCAATTCCTCGCGGATAGCAATGCCGCGCATGCGTTTTTCAATCCAATCTTCTGGATAGCCCTTCAATTTGTATAGCAGCCGTGTTCTTTTTGTTGCCAGTTCCGGATTTTCAATTTCCCGCACTCTCTCATACCCAACTTTGGCCAGCCAGCGTTTTAATGGTTCGGCTTTTGGCGAAGGGATTGACTGAATTATGCGGAACATTCCTTCGGTATTAGCGCAGTCGGTTTCGTATTTTTTACCGTCCGCGCTCTCTAATTTCAGTTGTACCCAAATTGGGGATAACTGCTGGTCATTAAACTCTCGTTGCTTCACTTTCCCCCAGTATTGATTTGGAGTTGGGCTCTCCGTCAACGCTTCCACCACATCAACAACAGAAAAATACCACTCTTTATTAAAAATAGTTTTTCTGATTTTTTTGCCTTTGAATAAGGCAATTTGGTGATTTTGGTTTTGGGTGTTGACCATAGATATAGTTAATTTGGTTTTATTTTACCATGAATGATTTTGAGAGTGAATGGCCGCAGCCCAAACTCCTAAATTTCACTTAAGTTTGACGATGAATATACGCAAAGTATATCGGTTTGGATGACTTGTTTCAAGTTTAATATGGTTTGGTTAAATATTTGGGGTATGCCATATTAAGGAATTGGGTCAAGTTTAGCCACTTTGCCGAAAAATTAAAAAGAGACGAGCGTCTTTTTTTTGTTCATGATTTTTTTTGACGGGGATATAATTAGTTAGACAACGTACATTTTTACTATTCCCGTATTATAGCTATTTTTTGGTCTCACGGAAAGGGCGAATTTGATTCAGTTTAGTGGGGCGCAAGAGGGATTAAGGGGTGAATTGCGTCCCCACTGGCGATTATGGTATACTCTGTCCGTAAGGATGTCCTGTACTTCATTACATTGACAAAATTAAAGAAGTCAGGTATATTGAACACTCATACTTATTAGCGAAATTCTATGCAGTTCAATCAAATCTTTCGTCACTTCTTTCCCGAGCGTGATCCAATGCAGGTAAAAAAGAAGTACGGAATACCGGAAAAAATCAACTTTCACGTAACGCGCAAACCAAGTGGCTGGTTTGTTATCACTTCTCCGGATTTGCCGGGGCTTGTTTCGCAGTGCAAAAATTTAGATGAGCTCATGGAAATGTATAATGACGCGGTACTTACCTATTTTGATGTTCCAAAAAGAGAATCGGACTATGTCTTTAACGAGCTCGATTTGCAGGGCGTTGGCACACTAAAGCTCAAAAACGACAAAATGCCGCAGTACGCATAGGGCCTATGACAAAGCTCGACAGTTTCAAAAGAAATCGATGTATTTCCGCTCTTATTAAACTAGGATTCACAGAGAAAAGTTCACGCCGAGGGAATCATGATAAATTTGTGCCACCGGCGCACTATCTTGCAAATAGACAGCACAACCAACCGCCCTTCATCATGGTTCCACGAAGTAGGGTGCTGCACTGCCAAGATGAAATCGTGAAGGAGCTGCGGAGTTTGGGAGGCGATGAGCTGATTCGGAAGTTTGAGGAAGGTTTGTAGAGATTGTAAGATTATTTTTTTAACTTGTAACTTGCAAATACATATTGAGTGCTGCATTGAGCAAATCAATAGTGTCCGCAACAGCTCAGAGTCCAGTGAGATTGAAACTCGAACACCTGCGTTTGAGCGACGGTTCAGATGCCCCCACCTGCTATTCCCATTTCACGACGGTTGCCTCGGCACAATAAAAAAACTGAAGAAATTTTAAAACCCCTGCGGAGAGACGCGGGGGTTTTGTTTTTATATTGACTTCGCCGGCTCCATAGTCCACACAGGGCTATGGAGCCAACCTGCTTCGCCGGCTCCACCGCCCCGGTGTCGGGGACGATGGAGCCGGCGAAGTTCATGCGGCTAAAATACGCCCTCTCCGGCTTCGTCTCCTTCATCTTCAATCTCTATTTCTGGCTGGGATTCAATCGCGCTAAGATATTTGCTCATCTGTTCTCGAACATAAGCTAATTTTGGTTCCAAAAGATAACTTATTTGCCGGTAAACAGCTGAATTATATTGGTTGTCCATTTCGAAAGGATCTTTTTTTAGATCATAAAACTCTCTATCTCCGGTAGAGTATTCCACTAATTTGTAGTCTTTTGTTCTTACTCCCCAAAAACTTCTTCTTGGTTTCTGGTCATTTTTTTTATGTTTATCCGCAGTTAAGATTTCAATAAAAAAATCATCTCTTAAAGAAATTTCTGGATTTTTTAAAATATTAATGATGCTTTTTCCGTCAAACTCCCAATTCGGCGGTTTAGAAATATTAGCCAGTTCTAGAATGGTCGGCGCAAGGTCAATGTTTAAAACCAGATTATCCTTATCCGTTCTGGGGTTTATTCCGGGAACAGCTATCAGAAAGGGAACCTTAATAGATTCTTCATATGGCAAACCTTTAGCGATTAATCGATGTTCACCCCACTGATAACCGTTATCACCGATATATATTACCACTGTTTTTTTCAGCAGATTTAGCTTTTTCAGTTCATCAAAAAGCATCTTCATGTTCCGATCCAACGATTGCAAACTTCTTAATTGATCTCTGGCGAATTCATCCAGCTTTTCTTGGGCGACATCTTCAAGCAAAGGAACACCACGATAAAAGGCTGGCTTATCGTTTAAATTTTCCTCATTATAAGAAACCGGGCGATTCAAGAAATCGGCAAACTTTTTCTTATCTTCATTTTTAGGCGTCGCCGGGCCATGAGCAGAATAGGGGGCCAGATACAGAAAAAATGGTTTTTTCTCATTCTCTTTTATGAAATTAATTCCTTTCTCAAAGAGCAGGTCGGTGGAGTAAACCCCGTCATTTTTTTGGAATTTTTTTATTTTGCCGTCTAGATTCAAGGTAAATTTATCATAACCGATCTTAGTAAAAGCAATCCATTTGCTCCAACCAGGGGGGATAGATGGCGAGGATTGCTCATACCCGTTAAGATATTTACCTACCAAAGCCGTGGTATAACCTGCTTGCTGCAGCCACAGGCCCAAAGATTGGGTGTCGTCAAATTCCGAAAATCCGCCATGCGGAGGGTTGTTGCGCAGCACGCCGGTATTATGGCCATAAAGCCCGGTTAAAATATTAGCTCTAGAAGGACAACAGAGGGGAGTGGTGACAAAACCATTATCAAACTTCACGCCCTTTGCTAAAAATTCTCTCTGCAAATTTTCCATCGCCCATAAGGTATCGGCTCTTTGGTCGTCACTTACCACCACGATAAAATTTAAAGATTCATCATACTTTGAGACGGGCTGCCGGGGGAGAAGCAATAAGACACTTACCAGGATACAAAATACTAAAATTATCAAGCCGTATTTTTTATTTTTGTTTGTCATAACTTGGATTCAACTTTTTAACGCAACAATACTATCTGTAATTGTCATAAGGAGCGCCGAATTGAACGTCGCAGTGAAATTCGGCTGGCAAATCAGCAAAAGGGTCAAATTTCTCCGCCGATTGGCGGATCAATTTGACACTCCACCTATTATACAAGTGTTGCGTTAGATTCTGGAGTCAAACTAAGTTTAATTGTTTATTGAAGTCGGTTTGAATGCGGTTGGGTAATTTCTGGTAAGACCGCTTAAAACGCGGCGAGAAATTTATTACCATATTATGCCCGTAAAGCGGCGATTAAACCGCGCGCGGTTTTGCGCGAGGCATAGTTGCCAAGCGCGTAGTCAAGCCGCGCCGATCCAATAATTTCGTCGAGCGTTTTGGCGTCGTTAACTCGCACGATATCGTCGGTGGCTATTTCCACCACGATCTTTTTCTCGCGCGGATAACGAGAAAGATAACGCAAAGCAGATAGCGGTAATTTTATCATTGCCTCTTTTGTTTTTTGAACATTATGTCCGTTAGCCATATAATTTGGGATTGGGTAACTTATGTAAAAAGAATATCATATTATTCAAAAAAAGACAAGAATATGTATGGGGTCAAGATATCTGACACACTTTAGTTAAAAATAAATTAAGTGTTTGTAATGGTGTTTTCCCTTTCAGCCCCCAATGCGGTCGTTCGTCATTGTACATTGTCATATAACTGGCAAAATTGGTTTGTAATTCAGCCAAAGTCGTTCCATATCCACCAATGGAATAAAATCGTTAAAATCGAACGAGAAAAAATAATTTATTTTCGCTAATGTCGCCGATACGCGAAGTTTTGGCTTTTTCTTCACTATCCACAGTCTCTACTTGACATATTTTTGTCAGTAGTGTATAGTTCTAAATAGAAGTTTGCTCCGAAAGGAGCCCCCTACCTCGGTAGGGTTATTTTTTTATCAATTTACAGAAAGCGTTTCGAAGATTCTCCAAATCTTCTTTTTTTATATCCGCTCGTTGATATTTCAGTCTCTTGCCATCCAAATATCGAATTTGCGTGAGCAGGGCGTATTGTGGTTTGCCTTTGGAATCTTTGAAACAGAAATAATAATCTCCCTCACGTTCAGTTGTGGTGAGTGGAATTGCCAGACAGGCATTGCCATACACTCTCTGCATAATCACAACCGGACGAAGGAAATCATCACCTTTTCCAGCAACTTCTGTGGCAATGTTTTGTCCAATTTGCGCCCACCAGATCTGTCCAGGCAAAAAGTGTGGATATGAGCCGTGAAAGTTTGTTATTTTCTTTCTCTCATTCCAGCGGTCAAATGTTTGTTCATCCATAATTTAATCGTTATATAGCTTGTTACATCCAGCTACTGTTTCATCATAAATATCTTTTGTAAAATTACTAACTTCTAAAGGAAGTGTATAAGTATTATCATTAGGATTTGTGTCGTTAGCAGATAGTAGCTGATCATAATATGTTTTAGCATTTTGCAAGCATTCATCCAATTTTATTTTCTGTTCGTTTTTTTGTTTTTCCACTTGCTGTTGTTGCGATTCTTTTAATTGGGCATCACTAGTTTGTTTTTTAGGTAAAAATATCACTAAGTAATAGAATATAGAAAATGCCACTATGAGTAAACTTATTACCAAGCCATATTTTATAAAATTGCCACTTTTTGTTTCTTTAGTTTCCATAGTAGAAATTATAATTAATTAACAATTTTAAATGTTTTTGTTTTGAAATCAAAACTATATTTTATTCCATAACCCTCCGCCGGCTCCAGGGCTATGGAACCAACCTGCTTCGCCGCCCGACTGGTGCAACTTGGCTCCACAGCCCCTGTGTCGGGGACTGTGGAGCCGGCAAAATTTTCCTTTTGCGTTAACAAATGGATCTTAAAAGGATACCGATTTTATTTCATTTCATCTATATACCAGGTGGCAACTAAATTTGTTCTTTGGTCATTGCCCCCACATCTTATTATGGCAAAATCATACTTACCTGACGATGTCGAGTCCAATTCTATCATGTCTTTAGTTCCGGGGATAATTTTCATTTTAAATGACGTGGAGTAGTCAAAATCATCTAGGTCTTGCGTTTTATAATTAATCTCCAATTTTATATTTTCATAGACACCACACATGTTATCACTTGGTAATTTGCAATTAAATAAGAGATTATACCCCAATTCGATTTCTTGGTTTGGTGAAATATAATCACTGTCTGCACGTAGGGGTGTACTTGAGCACGGCCACCCATTTAGGCTAGTATTAAATTTAGCAGGTAAGTTGCCAGTATTTTTTATAGTTGCTTTTAAAATATTATACTGATAATCGGTATTAAATTTTAAGACATCATTCCTTTCTACTATACTTAAGTATGGTCTTCCAGTTTTTTTTGCTTCAAAAAAGGATTTAATAGCATAAATAGAAGAGACTGCAGCAATAATGGCGCCTATAACCAGTATTGTATCTTTAATATTTTCTTTTGTTTTTTTATTCATATTATACTATCTTACCCCCCTATCTTTTTAAGCTCAACTATGCCATACTATACCACAAAACGTGAAATCATCAAGCACCAACTTAATGCACTGTCGATCTTTTGACAATACGCTTCGCTAATGATTAGATAGAGGTAAGAAAGGGATTCCTCCACTCGCTGCGACGCTCGGTCGGAATGACATCAAAAATAGTGTGAATTTTAAAGAATCGCTTTACAGCTCAATCGTTCTCCTGCGCCGGAATAAAATTCGGTCGTTTTTAACTATGCTCGGGATTATTATCGGCGTCGCGGCGGTGATTATTGTGCTGTCGGTCGGGGCCGGGGCGCAGAGTTTGATTTTGAATCAGGTGAAAAGCGTGGGGACGAATTTGGTGGGGGTATTGCCCGGCGCGTCGGAAGAAGACGGGCCGCCGGCGTCCGCGCTGGGCATTGTCGTTACCACTTTAAAATATGAAGACGGCAAAGAAATTTTGCAAGAAGGATGCGACTGTCTGCTCTACCTCACCATGTACGTGAGCGGCAACGACGCCATTAATTTGAATGATAAAACAGTTGACACTACTTTTACCGGCACGACGGCCAGTTATCTGGAGGTGGAAGACACCAGCGTGGCCGCGGGCAGATTTTTTACCGCAGACGAAGAAAAAGGGATGGCGCGGGTGGCGGTGCTGGGCGACGAGGTGAGAGAAAAACTGTTTGGCGAGGTTGACCCGATTGGAGAAAAAATTAGAATCAAAAAAACCAGCTTTACCATTATCGGCGTAATGAAAAAGCGGGGAGTGAGCGGATTCCAAAATCAGGATGATCAGATCTTTGTGCCGATCACCGCGGCGCAAAAGCTTTTGCTCGGCATTGACCATGTCAGTTTTATCCGCGCCAAAGTTGACCGCGCGGAAAACGTGGCAGCGGCGGAAGAAAGCATCAAAAATGTTTTGCGCGAACGGCATAATATTAACCCGGGCGAGGAGGATGATTTTTCCGTGCGTTCAATGGCGCAGGGTTTGGCAGCGCTGTCCAGCATTACCGACGCCCTCAAATTATTTTTGGCGGCGATCGCGGCCATTGCTCTCGTCGTCGGCGGCTTTGGCATTATGAATATCATGCTCGCCAATGTGCAGGAGCGAACGCGCGAGATCGGCCTGCGCAAAGCCGTGGGCGCCAAGGGGAAAGATATTACTTTGCAATTTTTGGTGGAAGCGGTGGTGATTACTTTTTTGGGCGGATTGATCGGCATTATCTTGGGAGTTTTCATTTCCGTCATTGTGGCCGAAGTGGCGCAGTATCTGGGATACGAGTGGGATTTGGTCATCACCATCCCGTCCATTCTGCTCGGCTGTTTTGTTTCCATTGGGATTGGGCTGGTGTTTGGGATTATTCCCGCCCGCCGGGCAAGTCGGTTGAACGCGATTGAGGCGCTTCGTTACGAATAAGTTTTTATTAATTAAGTTGGTTAGATAGATACACGGATTGAACGAATTAAACGAATTTTAACGGATTTTGATTCGTTCTGATCCGTTAAATTCGTTTAATTCGTGTTTCTATCTAATGAAACTACTTATTCAATTATGTTGTTTAGGGATAGAATGCAAATGTCTTATTTTGCTCTGCGGCGTCAGAAACTGCGCAGTATTTTGACCATCCTCGCTCTCGGCATCGGCATCGCGTCGGTGGTGATTATTTTGTCCGCCGGCAAGGGGTTGGAACGGATGATCGTCGGCGAACTTGATATTTACACTCCGGACGCGCTGAACATTGAGGTCCGAGTGCCGGGCAAAGGGCATGTCGGCAACATGACCAGCATGGCGACCGGCGTTACCATTACCACGTTCAAAAATACCGACATTGACGAAATTGAAAAACATCCAAACATTGAATCGGCTTTTGGCTATGTTACCGGGCAAGAGGTGATTAAATATCAAGAGGAAAACAAAACCGTAATTCTTTTTGGCTATGGCGCGAACGCGATCAAGGTGGAAAAAATTGAACTGGCCGAAGGCCGATTTTATGACAACGCCGAAGAGGACTCGCTGGCCCAGGTACTGGCGCTGGGCGCCAAGGTAAAAGAGGAATTGTTTGGCGAAGACAGCGCCGTGGGAAAAAACGTGTATTTGCGCGGCAAGGCGTTTAGAATCGTCGGGGTGGTGGTGCCCCGCGGCGCTTCGTTTGGTTTTGATTATGACAGCATTGTCTATATTCCCACCAAGACCCTGCAAAAAAAGCTTTTGGGTACCGACTTTGTAATGGGCGCGATGGCGAAAGTCATTGATTTGGGGAAGATTGAACAAACCAAAGCCGACGTGGAATATCTATTGCGGCAGAATCACAGCATCACGGATCCGGACCGGGATGATTTTGAAATAACGACCATGGACGAAATCAGAGAAACATTGGAGACCATCGTGGGCGGAATTACTTTGCTTTTGGTCGCTCTCGTCGGCATTTCGCTCATTGTCGGCGGCGTGGGAATCACCAACATCATGTATGTTACGGTGGCGGAGAGAACGTTTGAAATCGGTTTGCGCAAAGCCGTCGGCGCGCGGTCAAAAGATATTTTGTGGCAATTTTTGAGCGAAGCCGTGATGCTCACTTTTACCGGCGGCATTGTCGGCATTATTTTGGGTTACATTATTTCGTACGGCGTTTATTACGGCGCGACCAGCTACGGGCTGAACTGGAGTTTTTCCGTGTCGCTTTTCTCCATTGTTTTGGCCTTGGGATTTTCTTCGGCCGTGGGTTTGTTTTTCGGCATTTATCCGGCGCGGAAAGCGGCGGCGTTGGATCCGATTGTGGCGTTGCGGAAAGAGTAATCCTATGTATATTTATCTTGATGAATCATACAATTTACAAAAAGACAAAGGCAGGATGTTTATAAGCATCAATGGTTTTGCGGTGTTAAACGAAAAAGCTCTTAGAAAACGCTGGAAGGATATTCGGAAACCTTATGTTAAATCAAGACGGCGCATCCATGCCACGGACGCTCATTTAAATTGACACCATCGTATCTGGATGTTTTAGTTGAATTGGCTGATTTTGTTTCAAATACTTTTTATAAAGAATATCAGCAAGGATCAAAGCATATGTTTGAAGAGCTCGGGTTGCGGTTTGTCCAAATCAAAAATCCACTCTAAAGTGGATTCTTGGAAAGAGCCTTTTGGGAATGTCGTCGCTTCATAGGGATGTTCCTGATGGAGAACGCCCTCCACAACGCTTTACCCTAAGGACTTATCTTCTATCCGTATTAAACCATATTTGCAACATGATTGTCAAGAGCGTGGACAACCCCGCCTTTTTTTAGTATGATGAACTCCTATGAACCCGATCAATTTAGCCAATTTTTTCACCAAACACCAGCCCCGGGCGTATGTGAACGCCAGCGTTCGGTTTCATCATGAATTTACCATGGAACAGCGTCTGGCCGCGGCCGAACGGGCGGGATGGAATGTTTTTCAATTTCCCTCGGAAATGTTAAAAGGAGGGGATCTGCTCTCCGATTCCGGCACGACCACGCTTACGGCCGAGCAGATGGCCGCGATGATGCTGGGAGACGAGGCGTACGGCAGTAATTATGGTTATTTTAAATTATTGGAAGCGTTTGAAGAGGTCTGGGGAATCAAGGTAGAAAATTGCGAGATTTACTTATTTCATCAGGGCCGGGCCGCGGAACACGCCCTCTTTACGCCGATCGGCCGGCTGGGCTCGTCGCTGAAAATTCCCAGCAACGGCCATTTTGACACTACCCGCGCCAACATTGAAAGCAATGGTATCGTGGCGATTGATTGTTTTTCCGAAGAATTACATCAGCCGGGATACGCGCCTTTCAAAGGAAACATGAATATAAAAAAATTGGAGGACCTGCTGGCCAAAGACGCGAACGGCGTCCCGCTCGTTTACCTGACATTAACCAACAACAGCGGCGGCGGCCAGCCAGTGTCGCTCGCGAACATGAAAGCAGTGAGAAAATTATGCGACCAATATAATAAATCGTTGTTTTTTGACACCTGCCGGTTCGCGGAGAATAGTTATTTCATAAAAACACGGGAAGAGGAATACAAAAACAAAACCATCGCCGAAATTACACGGGAAGTTTTTGGACTTTGCGACGGGTTTACCATTTCTCTAAAAAAAGACGGGCTGGCCAATATGGGCGGCGTCTTGGTATTGAAAAAAGACAGTCCGCTTTTGCGCGCACACCAAGAGATCGCGAACGATATCCGCGACCATCAGATTCTTATCGAAGGACATCCCACTTACGGCGGTCTGACCGGGCGGGACATTATGACGATTGGCGAGGGTTTGAGAACCGTGATTACCGAAGCGTATCTGGAAAGCCGCGTGGGGCAGGTGCGCGCGTTTGGCGATTATTTCAAAGAGCTGGGTATCCCAGTTTTGGAGCCATTTGGCGGACACTCGATTTATATTGACACGGACCGATTTTTTGCCGATACAAAATTGAAACGAGAGGACTATGGCGGGATCTCATTAACGGGACTATTACTGCTGAAGGGCGTGCGGCTCTGCGAGCTGGGGGCTTTTGCTTTTGGCGAAAGTCATCCTTATAATTTCGTCCGCTGCGCCGTGCCGCGCAATAAATACGAAATTCAGGATTTATATTACGTCGCCGACTGCGTCAAGGGAATTTATGACCAAAGAGATCAGATGCCGAAAGCGGTTCCGGTTTACGGCAAGGACCTGACTTTGAGGCATTTTAAGGCGAGGTTTGAATTCATTGATTACACTGATTAAAATGGATTAAAACTGATATGACGGCCCCGCGGTTTTGCGGTTAGGCAAGTTAATTGAATTTTATTTTGTGAAACGTTTAAATTTGAAAATTCACGGACGGGTGCTAGGAGTGTTTTTTCGCCAAACCACGGAAACAAAAGCACGGGGTTTAGGTTTGGTTGGCTGGGTAAAAAACGCGCCGGATGGGACGGTGGAGGTTGTCGCGGAGGGAGAAGAGGGTGCTTTGAAGAAACTGCTGGAGTTTTGCGAGAAAGGGACGGAGTTTTCTTCCGTTACTAAGGTAGAGGAAAAGTGGGCAGAGGTTGGTGGGGTTAGTTTGGGGAGGTTTGAGATATGTTATTAAATTCACCTAATTCACCTAATTTCTAATTCACCTAATAAAATTACCAATGTCCAATTTATAATTTGAGAGCGTTGAATAATTCAAATGTCATTCCCGTCCGCCAGCTGGCGGACGGGAATGACAGTTTACGCCTATTTCGTAATTCAAAGAAAATATCAATTATTCAACGGTCTAAATTTTTGAATTTGACATTTTATTAGGTGAATTAGGTGAATTAGGTGAATTAGGTGAATTAGACAATTAGGTGAATTATTATGATCACCGATTACCAGCGGTATAGAATTTACGAAATTCTCCCCGGTCTAACCATTTGGGCCAGTTTGATTTTGGCTATCGTTCTGTCATTCGTAAAACCGCTTTGGATGATTTATTTTATTATTTTGTTTGATATTTATTGGGTGTTGAAGGTGATGAATTTTTCGTTTTATTTGATTGTGGCATGGTTAAGATTTAGGACAGTGAGGAGGATAGATTGGAAAGATAAATTGAGACGCGAGATTGCAGATTATCAAAATAAGAAGCATGTTGTTTTTTTAACTGTTTTCAATGAGGAGTGGAGCGTGGTAAAAACCGCAGTGCAAAGCGTATGCGATTCGGCATATGATAAAGAAAAGTTTACGATTGTAATAGCGGGAGAAGAGATGCTAAAAGAACATTGTGAAATGATTTTTGAAAAAATAAAAGCCGAATTTTCAGGTTGTTTCGCTGATGTAATTTTTTTTCTGCATCCAAAGAAAGCGCCGGAGGAAATTGCCGGCAAAGGATCCAATCTAAATTATGCGGAAAGAAAGGTCAAAAAGTATGTTGATGAGAGGGGCTGGGATTACAAAGAAATTATTGTCACGGTGTTTGATATTGATACAGTTTGCCATTCGCAATATTTTGCTTACCTCACTTATCTTTATTGCACCCATCCCAATCCCACGCGCAGCTCTTACCAGCCGATCGCGCTTTACAACAACAATATGTGGGAGTCGCAAGCCGCGCTTCGAGTAATGGCTTTCGGCACTACTTTTTGGATGATGACATCTCTCGCCCGGCAGGATTCTCTGGTGACTTTTTCTTCTCATTCAATGAGTTTTCAAGCATTGGTTGACGCTGGATTCCATGAAAAAAGAATCGTCAGCGAGGATTCGCGTATTTTCTATCAATGCTTTCTGGCGTATAATGGAGAATATGAGGTAACGCCGATGTATATTCCGGTGTCAATGGATACTGTCCGCGACGACAAATTGTGGAAGAGTCTGAAGAATTTGTATCTTCAGCAAAGAAGATGGGCATGGGGAGTGGAACATATCCCGTATTTGTTATGGGAGTTTAGAAAAAAGGGCAGGTTGATTCCTTGGTGGAAAAAAGCGAAATGGATTTTTGTTGAATGGGAGGGGAAGTGGTCGTGGGCATTGGTGGCGCTGATTATCACAATTTTAGGGCGTCTGCCGCTGTGGCTAGCCACAGAGTCTGTCCGTCAAAGCGCTTTATTTTTTAACGCCCCGCATGTTCTGGAAAATCTGATGATTATGGCAATGTCTGGCTTGCTTCTTTCCGCAATTTTGAGCATTCCACTCTTGCCCAAGCGGCCTGAATCTCACCCGGTGCATCGTTATTTTATTATGGTTTTGCAATGGGCGATGCTGCCTTTCACAATGATTTTTGTAGGAGCAATTCCAGCGATTGACGCGGTAACTCGTCTTATGCTGGGAAAGTATTTGGGATTTAATATTTCGCAGAAGAAGAGAACAAGCAGTAAATTGTAAGCAGTAAGTTGTAAAGTTGTAAGTTTATGATTTTGTTTAATAAAAAAAAGAAAAGACTCTGGCCATATTTTATTTTGGTATTTTTTCTTTTACTAATAGCCGCTGGATTTTGGACTTATAGATGGCTCATCAATCTGGATCCGATAGAGATATGGAACAATCAGACAGTGCGGAATTATATTGATAAAAACATTGTGGGAGAAGAAAAAAAGCTGGTGGATTTATTGCCAGATTTGCTTGGTCTGAATGAACCAAAGAATTATTTATTATTATTTTTAAATAATACTGAACTGCGCCCCGGAGGCGGATTTATCGGCTCTTATGCGGTAGTGAACGTAAATAAAGGAGCAGTGGAGATTTTGAAAGTGGAAGGCACTGAAATTTTGGATAGAAACACACCGGCTGATTGGCAGCCAGCCGCGCCTAGCGTTCTCACGGATCATCTGGGCGTGGACAAATGGTATTTTCGCGACAGCAACTGGTCGCCTGATTTTATGGAAAGCAGTAAAAAAGGTTTAGAATTTTATCAAGGAGAGAGGGGTTTGTCGGCAGATAAAATAGATTTGGTGGCAGGGGTTACACCAACTGTTTTAGAAAAAATTATGGAAATTATCGGGCCAGTAACGATTGACGGCATTACTTTCACGGCAGAAGATGTGACAGAGAAATTGGAATACGAAGTAGAGTATGGATTTGTTGATAAGGATCTGAGCCCTAAAGAGCGCAAACAGATTATGGAGCCTTTTGCCAAGATGGTGTCTGCCAAAATTAAGCAAACCATGCTAACCAATTTAAATCAGTACGTTGATCTTGCCAGCGATTTAATTGAAGAGAAACAGATTATGTTTTATTCTCCGCAAGCGGATTTGCAAAAAAAATTAAGCGAATTAAATTTGACCGGCGAAGTTTCACCGGCAGTCGGAGACTATCTGATGTGGGTAGACGCGAATTTGGCGGCATTAAAAACCGATTTAGCGATAGACCGCACTCTTTCTTATTCTTTTTTCAAGAACGAAGAAGGAAAGCTGGTTGCCCGCGCCAGCATGAATTATCAGCATCAAGGAAAATTTGATTGGCGAACGACCCGTTATAGAACTTACGCCCGCGTTTTTGTTCCCGAAGGATCAGAGTTGATAAGCGTGGAAGGGGCAGTGAAGAATGATCAGAGCAAATTACCAGGCACAGTGGATATGGGTACGGATTTGGATCGGCAATGGTTCGGCGCTTTTATTGCCATTGAGCCGGGAGAGACTGGCGTCCTGACATTTACCTATCTTTTGCCAGAGTCAATTTCCAAACAGATTGAAGATGGTTTGTATACATTATTTGTTCAGAAGCAGTTGGGCGCGGTTGATCACGCATTGACGCTTCACTTAAATTTTGATAAAACTATTAGGTCGGCTAGCATGGCCGAAGAACCAGATGAGTGGGGGAATGGATCTTATGTTTTGAAGACTGATTTGCGTGTTGATAGAAGTTTTAGCATCAATCTGTCATCCTGAAATAAAAATTATGCTTATAAAAAAAGTCGCTATTGACCTTGGCACGACAAATATTCTTGTCTACGTTCCCAAACGCGGTATTGTTATCAATGAACCTTCGGTTGTGGCTATATCGGTGATCGACAAAAAAGTTTTGGCCGTTGGGATGGAGGCCAAGGACATGGTTGGCCGCACGCCTGATACTATTGTTGCCGAGAGGCCGCTCAAAGATGGCGTTATCGCAAGCTATAAAACTACCGAAGCAATGCTCCGTTATTTCATCAATAAAGCTTTGGGCGGAGTGCGGCTGTTTCGTCCGGAAGTGATGATCGCCGTGCCTGCTGGCATTACTTCTACCGAACGCCGAGCGGTGATTGGCGCGGCTATGGCGGCCGGATCGCGCGCCGCCTATATTATCAAAGAACCGATTGTAGCGGCGATTGGCGCGGATATTCCAATTGGCAGCGCTTCTGGGAATATGGTCATTGACATCGGAGGCGGTACCGCTGAAATTGCCGTGATTTCTCTTGGCGGCATTGTTTCCTGCGGTTCAGTGCGGATTGGGGGGATGAAGTTTGATCTGTCAATTGCCGAACACATTCGCCGCAAGTATGGTTTGGCGATCGGCGAACGCACTGCCGAAGAAGTAAAAATTCGGATTGGATCAGCAATGTTTATGGACAAGCCTTTGCATATGGAAGTCAAAGGAAGGGATGTTATTTCTGGCTTGCCCCGCAATATTGCAGTAACCTCCGATGATACGACCGAAGCTCTGCAGCATGATTTGGAGGGGTTGATTGACGCGGTAAAGGAAGTGTTGCAAGTTACCCCGCCGGAACTGTCTGCCGATGTTATGGAAAAAGGCATTATCATGAGCGGAGGGTCAAGTTTATTGCGCAATTTGGATGAACTTATTTCTCAAGCAACAGGAGTTGCTTGTTATGTCGCAGACGAGCCATTGCTTTGCGTGGCAAAAGGGACCGGCATTGCTTTGGAAAATCTGGAGAGTTATAAGAGGAGCGTGATGTCGACCAGATAACATGTTCGGTAAGTTCGCGTATTATGGACAGTTTTAACACAATTGAAGCGGCGATTGAGGCAATTCGGAAAGGGGAAATGATTATCGTGGTTGACGATGAAAATCGCGAGAATGAAGGAGACTTGGTTATGGCCGCGGAGCATGCGACCGTTGAAAAAATGGCCTTTATCATTCGCCGCACCGGCGGCGTTGTTTGTTTATCTCTTGACAATATAATTGCCGACAGATTGGATTTGCCGCCAATGGTTGCGCGTAATACATCCAAAAGAGAAACTCCTTTTACCGTAAGCATTGAGGCGGCGGAAGGAGTTGATACAGGCATTTCAGCGGCGGATAGAGTAAAAACTATTTTAACCGCTATTGATGGCAATGCCAAACCAGCTGATTTATCTCGCCCTGGCCATGTTTTTCCATTGCGCGCGCAAAATGGCGGCGTGTTGTGGCGCGGCGGGCATACTGAAGCTTCTGTTGATTTATGCCGGATGGCAAAACTGAAACCAGCCGCAATTATTAGCGAGCTCATGCATGATGATGGAAAGATGATGCGTTTCCCCGCTCTGGTGAAGTTTGCCAAAGAACATAATTTAATAATTGTTTCTGTCGCGGACATAATTGCTTATCGCCGCCGCCATGAAAAGTTTATTGAATTGGTGGCAGAAACAGATTTGCAAACAAAAACAGGTGTCTGGCAAATGCGGGTTTACCGTGATTTACTTCATGATTTGGAACATGTGGCCCTGGTAAAAGGCCTGATTGATCCGGGCAAACCAACATTGGCGCGCGTACATTCTCAATGCCTGACCGGGGACTTGTTTGATTCTATGCACTGCGATTGCGGCGGCCAGCTGCAAAAAGCGATGAAACAAATTGAAGAGGAGGGAAGCGGGGTTTTATTATATATGGAGCAAGAGGGCCGGGGAATTGGGCTCATCAACAAAGTAAAGGCTTATGAATTACAGCACAAAAAAGGGTTGGATACAGTTGAAGCGAATCAGGCGCTTGGTTTTCCGGAAGATTTACGGGAGTATGGAATCGGCGCTCAGATTCTGGTTGATTTAGGATTACAAAAGGTTAGACTAATGACAAACAATCCCAAAAAAATGGGCGGGATAGAAGGTTATGGATTAGAAATAGTTGAGCAGATGCCGCTTGAGGTCGAGCCGAATGGGGTGAATAGAAAATATCTTCAGACCAAAAAAGAAAAATTGGGGCACACGCTTCGCAATGTCTAATTTATAATTTATCTAATTTTTAATAAAATGTCCAATTCCCAATTGAAAAAATTTATGGGTAGGGCGATGGAACTTGCTCGAAAAGGAATTGGTTTTACCTCACCGAATCCGGCAGTCGGCGCGGCGCTTGTCAATAAGGGGAAAATAATTGGCGAGGGATGGCATAGACGAGCTGGCGCGGAGCACGCGGAGGTTATCGCCCTTGAGGAGGCGCGGCGCGCGGGGAAAAAAATGTCCGGCGCGACCTTGTACGTAACGCTTGAACCGTGCTGCCATTTCGGCAAAACGCCGCCATGTGTGAATAAAATTATTGCTTCAGGTGTTCGGAAGGTTGTTATCGGCATGAAGGATCCTCACAGCAAAGTTAATGGCGGCGGCGCGCGGGCATTAAGAAAAGCGGGCATTAAGGTTGAATTATTGGACAAAAAGAATATTTTTTATAAAAAAATTAAAATGATGAACCAGCCGTTTATCAAATGGGCGACTATTGGATTGCCGTATGTTATTTTAAAAGCGGCCGTAAGCATGGACGGAAAGATTGCCGCGCGGATTGGCGAATCAAAATGGATTACCGGGGTTGAGGCGCGCAAAGATTCTCGTTTGGAACGCAGCCGTTGCGACGCAGTACTGGTGGGCGCGGGAACGGTGCTGGCAGATAATTCAGAACTCGCGCCGTACGGTAAATATTGCCGCGAGCCATTGCTGCGGGTGATAATTGACGTTGATTTGTCGTCCGCTTCTAATCTGAAAAGAAAAATATTCAGGGACAAAAATGTTTTTATCGCTTGTACGGATAAAGCTCCGGTTAGGCTTCGTAGAAAGCTGAAAAAAGCAATGATTGAGTTCGCGTCATTTGGAAAAAATAGAGTATCAATCAGAAAGTTGCTGGAATATTTGGCAAAACAAAAAATTACCAGTGTTTTTGTTGAGGGCGGGGCAGGAGTGAACGGCGCTTTTTATGACGCGGCTCTCAAAGATCCAAAGATTATAGATAAAGTGATATTTTATATCGCGCCAAAGATTATTGGCGGGGTTGATTCATTGAGTGTGGTGGGAGGAAAGGGAGTTGAAAAGTTGGGAGAAGTCTTGAAATTAGGGGATATAGTCGTCGAATCAATATTTACCGATGTCAAGACGACAGCAATAGCAAATTATTATTAGATATTTTGCATGATTAAAGCCATTTTTTTTGATTTTGACGGAGTCCTTACGACTGATTCGCACGGTTCTGTTACGACCGCGTCTTATATTGAGGAAAAGACCGGAGTGAAGAAAGAGAAATTTATTGAATGTTATCGCAAGTATAAAAAAGATTTTTCAATTGACGCTACCAAGCGGTATGAAGACATTTGGGGCGATATATGCGAGTGCATTGGCAAACAATGCGATATAGAAGTACTTTTTGAAGCATTTCGAAAGACGCCAAAGAATCAAAAAATGTTTGATCTTGCGCGAAAATTAAGAGAGAATTACCAAACAGGCGTTATTACCGACAATACCAAAGAGCGGTTTGAGGTTTTAAAACAAGTGTTTGAGTTGGATAAATATTTTGACGCTTTGATTCTCTCCGCCGACGTGGGCGCGGGGAAGGAAGATAAAAGCATCTTTCAATTTGCCATAGATTCGCTGGACGTAAAAGCGAGCGAGTGCATTTTTATTGATAATTACAAAGAAAATTTTATTGCCGCGGCGGATCTTGGCATCAAGACGTATTATCACGATGAAACGGCAAACGATATTGAGGCCATGGAAAGACAACTGACAAATTGGGGAGTAAAAATATGATAATTGGAATAGACGCGTCACGCGCCAACAATGAACAAAAGACCGGCGTGGAATGGTACGCGTTTTTTTTGATACAAGAGTTGAAGAAATTGTCCCGCAGCGAGCGGGATCCCCGACTTGGTCGGGGAGAAGTTGTCCCGCCCCGCACAATGCGGGGTGGCGGGAGAAATTGGAAACTGGGGGGAGAAGAGGTGGTAAAAATTGTGTTATATTCGGATAAACCGCTAGCGGGCGAATTGGCGGAGTTGCCGGAGAATTGGGAATCACGCGTGCTCGGCTGGCCGCCGAAGCGGCTCTGGACGCAAGTCAGGCTTTCTTGGGAAATGCTAGTTCGTCCGCCCGATATTTTATTTATTCCGGCGCACGTATTTCCCATTGTCCATCCCAAAAAGACAATAATGACAATTCATGATGTGGCGGCGCTTAAGTTTCCCGAAAGCTATAGTTGGTTTGAAAGATGGTATTCGGTCTGGTCCGCGCGGTTCGCGGTGAAGAAGCTTTGGAAAGTGATTACACCGAGTGAGTTTACAAAAAAAGAATTATTGAAATTGGAAATTGGAAATCCCGGCAAGGGATCCCTTTGGGACTGGAAATTGTTGGACAAGTTGTTTGTCATAGCGCACGGTTATAATAAAAATTACCGTGTAATTAAGGATGAAGACAAAATTGAAAAAGTATTAGACAGGTATAAAGTTAGAAGGCCGTTTTTGTTGACAATAGGCAGGCTGGAGACGAAAAAAAATACTATTAATATGGTAAAAGCTTTTAATTTATTTAAAAAACAAAATCAGAGCCACCAATTTCCAGTTTCCAATTTCCAGTTTCTTTTAATCGGCAAACCAGGCCACGGTTACGAGCAAGTGCAAGCGGCCATTGAGCAAAGTCCTTATAAACAAGACATCGTCACCCCCGGCTGGGTGGATGAAGACGATTTGCCGTACTTGATGAACGCGGCCGAGGTGTTTGTATTTCCCAGTTTGTACGAAGGGTTCGGCCTGCCGGTGTTGGAGGCGATGGCGTGCGGGACGCCGGTGGTGGCAGCGCGCGGAATGAGTTTGGAGGAGGTGGGGGGCGAGGCCGCGGTTTATGTTGACGCGGCAGACGCGGCGGCGATTGCCGCGGAGATTAAGCGTTTGTGCGAGAATGAAAAGTTAAGGGAAGAGATAATAAAGAAAGGGTTGGAACAGGTAAAACGTTTTTCCTGGAGCGGTTGCGCCGAGAAGACTTGGGATGTCTTGACGCGGGGTTTATAGATTACCATGGTATGATATAATTATACCGGAAGCGGCACAGAGAATGAGGGGACGGGAATGATAAATAGTGGCATTCCGTAAAATTCACAGTAATATATAAATTTGGTACTATGAAAAAAAACGCGGACGTCAAAGAACTTGAGGCGTTGCAAAGACAAACAACAAAGACAATAGGCGATTTGAGAAAACGCCTTTTGGCATTGCGTAAAAAAATTGAGATCGCCAAAACAAAAAACGCCGTAGCCAAAACGCGCCGGCGGATTTTTTTGGCGAAGAAATAATATGGATAGATTAACAACAGCGCAAAGAGAACAGCATTTGTTTTTGCCAAAAGGACTTGAAGTTGGCGATGATTTTGG
>Ga0265296_1001291_pt1 | contig 29531 bp, 32 predicted proteins | sample MunlanPumphouse1_FD_189073 | JGI IMG/M metagenome (GOLD analysis project Ga0265296, IMG submission 189073) | Groundwater microbial communities from a municipal landfill in Southern Ontario, Canada - Pumphouse #1 | ecosystem: Environmental > Aquatic > Deep subsurface > Groundwater | place... | reverse complement strand
CGGGGACGAAGCGGGTGCGGTCGATCGCGTGCATCGCGGCCTGCCGCAAGGTCGGCGCGGCGCACAGATCCTCCTCGGCGGGGTTGATCGCGCCGCCTTCGCTTTCCCAGCGCTGCTCGCGCGGTGCCTTGGGTTCGATATGCGTCATCACCCGGTCCATCGGCACGAACCATTGCGGGGTGCAGCGATAGATGACCTTGGCTTTCGAGCGCCAACTATGCGGATAGCTGTGCTTGTAATCAGCAGAGGCGGCGAGGAGGCCCCCGGATTCGCGCAGGTCGGTGCAGATCGGGCCGTCGGGGGCGTTGAATTTGGGGTTGATCACCGATCCCTGACCGCCGAGCCAGCCCCAGTCTTCACGATATTTGCCATCGCCCTCGACCGCGAACACGGGGTCGATGCCGTTCGCCTTGCACAGGTCGAAATCATCCTCGCCATGGTCGGGCGACATATGGACGAGCCCGGTGCCGCTGTCGGTGGTGACGAAATCGCCCGCGAGGAAGGGACGCGGGCGCGCGAAGAAGCCGCCGAGCGCGTGCATCGGGTGCCGGGCGATGGTGCCGGCGAGGTCGGCGCCTTTGAAGCGGAATGTTTCGGACGCAATCGCGACTGCGTTCTCCAGTCCGAGATGTTCTTGATTGAACCGCTTGGCAGCGAGGTCAATGCGCGCTTCAAACGCCTCGAATAGCGGGAGCGCAATTAGAAATTTGGTTGGTTCGCTGGCGCCCGCGCCGTCAGACGCCAGTCCAAAATGCTTATCCAAAGCGTCAAAATGCTGTTGCTCGCGCTTCGGGTCATTCAACTCCCACTCAATCGTGGCCAGCACATACTCAACATCGGGCCCATAGGCCAAAGCCTGGTTGACCGGGATCGTCCACGGCGTGGTCGTCCAGATGACCGCATGCGCGCCGACCAACTCGGCAATCGGGCTTTCGACGATCTCGAACGCGACATCGATCTGCGTCGAGACGATGTCCTCATATTCGATCTCGGCCTCGGCGAGCGCCGTCTTTTCGACCGGCGACCACATCACCGGCTTGGCGCCGCGATAGAGCATGTCGTTGGCGGCGAATTTGAGCAGCTCGCGCACGATGGTCGCTTCGGCCTCATAATCCATCGTGAGGTAGGGATGGTCCCAGTCGCCGCCGATGCCGAGGCGTTTCAGCTGTTCGCGCTGGGTGTCGACCCAATGCTGCGCATAGGCGCGGCATTCGGCGCGGAATTCCTCGACCGGAACCTCGTCCTTGTTGAGCTTTTTCTTGCGATACTGCTCCTCGACCTTCCACTCGATCGGCAGGCCGTGGCAGTCCCAGCCGGGCACATAAGGCGCGTCCATGCCCTTCAGCGTCTGGGTGCGGACGACCATGTCCTTGAGGATATGGTTGAGCGCATGGCCGATGTGCATGTCGCCATTGGCGTAGGGCGGGCCGTCGTGGAGGATGAACTGCTCGCGCCCGGCGCGCGCGGCGCGAATCTGGTTTTCGAGATTGGCCTCCAGCCATTTCGCCAGAATCAGCGGCTCCTTCTGCGGCAGGCCGGCCTTCATCGGAAAGTCGGTCTTGGGCAGGAAGACGGTATCGCGATAATCGCGCTGTTCGGCGGCGGGCGTGCTTTCGGTCATGGTCGCGGCGCTTAGCGCAGTTTTGCGGGGGAGCAAACCTCTCTCCCTCTCCCTTCAAGGGAGAGGGCAGCGAGACTGGCCAGCTTGCTGGGTTAGTCGCAGCGGGTGAGGGGGTGGGTGCTCTCGATAGGGCGGAGCCCCTCACCCAACTTCAGCTAGGCAGCAAGCTGCCAAGCTTGCGCAACCCTCTCCCAATGGGCGAGGGGATTAGCGCTGTCGTGGCCGCAGCGCCGGACCCACCGCGCGGATGTCTTCGACCCAGATATAGCCGTTGAAGCTGGCAGGGATTTTGGCGAGTTGTTGGGGGGTGGAGAGGCCTTCGTTCGATTTGCCGCGTTCATAAGGGCCGAAAACGATGACGCGCGCGCCGACGCTGTCCATGCGGGCGATCAGGCGGTCGGGCCAGCCCCAGAACGCCCATTGATAGTTGACGGGGATCGCGATCACCCCGTTCCGGCAGCTTTCGGGGACGATGCCGGTCCAGCCGTACAGCACATATTCCTTTGAGCAAGGTAGCGCCTCGCGCTTGAGGTCGAACGACCAGTTGTTGGGTAGCAGCTTGCGCATCCGTTTGACGGGACGTTCGGCGCCGTAAAAGGCGTCGCCAAGTTTCTTGCTGTCGCGGCCCGAAGCTTTGAGGATCGCGAGCAGCTGGTCGGCCTCGGCCGGGTTTCTCGATTTGAAGTTGAACAGGATCGGGTGGACGGGGAGCGCGGCGAGGCCTTCCTCGACGGTCGGCATCTTGCCGACGCCCTTGCCGCGCAAGGGGAAGGTCTTGCCGCCGTCGGCGGTGTAGCCGTGACCGATGTCGAGCGCTTTCAGCTGCGCCAAGGTCAGGTCTCGCGTGGCGCCCCTGCCGTCGGTGCGGCAATTGACGGTCCAGTCGTGGAACAGCACCATGCGCCCGTCCTTGGTGGGCGCGACGTCGATCTCGACCATGTTGGCGCCGAGCCCGACCGCCCAGCGCATCGATTCGGGGGTGTTTTCGAATATCTCATGGCTTGGCGGATAGGCATGGACGGCGGTGCAGGTGTCGCGGCCGACCGCGGCGCGCTTGTCGTAGAGGTGATAGACGCCGCGGTGCGCGATGAGCTTGGGTTTACCCGCGGGCGAGGGGGCGAGCCAGCTGGCGTTGCTGAGGGTGAGCCAAGCGATGAGCGCGGCGAAGAGCCAGAGAGCGATTTTGGTGGCGCGGCGCAGGGGCTTTTTGGGCGGGGGTTCGAGGGCGGTGGCCCAGTCGTCGGTGTCGGTCATTGGCACTCCAATCCCCTCTCCCATTTGGGGAAAGGGTAGCGAGACTTGCGAACCTGTTCGCTCGTCGCAGCGGGTGAAGAGGTGGGTGCCATCGAGAGAGCAGAACCCCTCACCCAGCTATGACTAGCCAGCAAGCTGGCAAGTCGCCGCAACCCTCTCCCTAAATGGGAGAGGGGTTTAAAGCTGCGCCAGAAGGTCACGCGCCGCGTCGCAATCCCTGGCAATCTGCGCCATCAGCGCGTCCATGCTGTCATACTTCGCCTCGGGCCGGATGAAGGCGTGGAAGGCGACGTCGATTTCCTGGCTGTACAGGTCTTCGGCGAAGTCGAAGAAATGCGGTTCGAGCAATTCCTTGGGCGGGTCAAAGCTGGGGCGGATGCCGAGGTTGGCGGCGCCTTTCAGCTCGCGCCCGTCGGGCAGGCGGCCGGTCACCGCGTAGATGCCGTAGCGCGGGCGCAGGTAAGTGCCCATGTCGATATTGGCGGTCGGAAAGCCCAGCAAACGCCCGTTCTTGTCGCCATGCTCGACGCGGCCGCGCACGGTGAAGGGGCGGGTCAGCAGGCGCGCGCCGGTCTTGCAGTCGCCCGCTTGCAACGCCTCGCGGATGCGGCTCGACGAGATCACCACATCGTCCTCGACCGGGGCGACCATTTCGGTGAAGAAGCCAAGGCGGCGGGCATGGTCGGCCAGCGTGACGACATCGCCGCCGCGTCCCTTGCCGAACACAAAGTCGCTGCCGGTGACGACCCCTGCGGCGCCGTAACGGTCGAGGAGGAGCCCGGTGATGAAATCCTCGGCGGTCGTCCCCGCGAGCGCCGCGTCAAAGGGCAGGACCAGCATCGCGTCGGCGCCCGCCGCGGCGAACAGCTCCTGCCGCTGGTCGAGCGTCGTGAGGCGGAAGGGTGGGACATCGGGCTTGAAAAAGCGCACCGGATGCGGGTCGAAGGTCGCGACGATCGCGGGGCGGCCTTCGTCTTGCGCATGGCGCACGGCGCGGCCAACGACCGCCTGATGCCCGGCATGGAAGCCGTCGAAATTGCCAAGCGCGATGACCCCGCCGCGCAGGGGCTTTGCGATACGCTGGTGGCCGTCGAGGCGGATCATTGGGTTGGCGGGCTTAGGGGCGCGAGTCCCGCCCTGAGCACACGAACCGCATTGCCGCCCATCGCGGCGCGGATTTCGTCGTCGCTGAACCCCGCGTCGATTAGCGCCTGCGTGACCTGCGCCAGCTTCGACGTGTCAAAGCGCACGGTGGTGGCGCCGTCATAATCGCTGCCGAGCGCGACGTGCTGGATGCCGACCAAGTCGCGGACATGCTTCATCGCCTTGGCAATGCTGGCGGGCGACGTGTCGCAGATCGCGGCGTCCCAATAGCCGATGCCGATCAGGCCGCCGGTCGCCGCGACGCCGCGGATTTGCTCGTCGCTGAGATTGCGGTTGACCTTGCAAGTCGCCTGTACGCCGCCGTGGCTCGAGACGACGGGGCGGCGCGCCATTTTCAGGATGTCGGCGACGCAGGCGTCCGAGCAATGCGCGGTGTCGACGATCATGCCCTTCGCCTCCATCGCGGTCATGACCTGTCGTCCGAACGGCGTGAGCCCGCCCTTCTTGAGCCCGTGCATCGATCCGGCGAGATCATTGTCGAAGAAATGGGTCAGCCCTGCCATGCGAAAACCCGCGGCGTAGAGTTTGTCGAGGTTGGCGAGCTTGGCTTCGAGCGGGTGCAAGCCTTCGATGCTGAGCAGCGCACCGGTGGTCAGCGGCTTGCCCCGCCGCGCCGCGAGTAGCGCGTCGAGATCGGCGGCGGTGGCGACGGCGCGCAGTTTGCCGTCCGACGCAGCGACAGCGCGGTGCAGCTTTTCGGCGTGCCACAGCGAGCGTTCGAGCAGCGAGTTCCAGGTGCGCACCGGCTGGAGCTGTGCGATCACCAGGCTGGTGATATTGTCGGTGTCGCCGCTGTTGGCGTCGTAATTCTGCCCCTTGGGCGATTTGGTCGTGCTCGCGAGGATCTGCAGCGCGACATTGCCGTCCTGTAGTCTGGGCAGGTCCATATGGCCGCGGTCGGCGTGGTCGAGGATGCTGCGTTTCCAAAGCAGGGTGTCGCTGTGCAGGTCGACGATGGTCAGCGTCGCGTGCAGCGCCTTGGCGCGTTCGCTCACCGCTGGGAGCGGCTTGCCGTCGATCTGGTTGGTGCCGCGCTCGATGATGCCGGGGGCGAACGCAAAGAAGGCGAGCGCCGCGAGGGCGATGACGAGCAGGAGTGCGGTCAGCCAGCGGCGCATGCGTCTAGATCCTTGTCAGCGTCACGAAGCTGTAGGCGGGGCGCCCGGCGTCGTCGGCGGGATGATCTTCGCGCGCCACTTCGCGCCATGCGGCGGGGTCGGGATAGGCGATCACCGCATCGCCCTTCGGCTCAAGCGCGACTTCGGTGAGTTCGATGCGATCTGCCATCGGCAGGAACAGGCGATAGATTTCGGCGCCGCCGATCACCATCACATGCGGGGCATTGGCCAGTTTCAGCGCCTCCTCGACGCTCGCCACGGGCTCGGCGCCCTCGTCCTGCCAGTCGGGGTCGCGGGTGAGGACGATGTGGCGGCGACCTTCGAGCACCGCGGGCAGGCTGTCGAAGGTCTTGCGCCCCATGATCATCGGGCGCCCCATCGTCAGCTGCTTGAAGCGGCGCAGGTCCGCGGGCAGGTGCCAGGGCATCTTGCCGTTCGCGCCGATGACGCCATTGGCGGCGCGCGCGAGGATCAGGGTGATTTCGGGGTGGTTCATCCGGGGGCGGTTCCGACCCAGGTCGCGTGGCCCAACTTGCGGCCGACGCGCACGTCGGTCTTGCCATAATGGTGAACATGGCACGCGCCGTCGGCGAGCAGCGCGGGCACGGTGGAGATTTCCGCGCCTATCAGGTTGCGCATCGTGACGGGGAGCGCGGTGGTCGCGGTGCTGCCAAGCGGCAGCCCGGCGACGGCACGGATATGGTTTTCGAACTGGCTGGTCACCGCCCCCTCGATCGTCCAATGGCCGCTGTTGTGGACGCGCGGCGCCATCTCGTTAAAAATCGGACCCTCGTCGGTGGCGAAAAATTCGCCGGTGAGGACGCCCACATAGTCGAGATCGTCGGCGATCCGCGCCATCAGCGCGCGGGCCTCGTCCTGCTGGTCGAGGATGATTTGCGGCGGGGGCAGCGTCGAGGTGGCGAGGATGCCATCCTTGTGGACATTGACGCTGCTGTCCCAGAAGCGCGTTTCACCGTCGATGCCGCGGACTAGCAGCACCGAAAATTCGTGCGCGAAGGTGACGAAGCCTTCGAGGATCGCAGCGTGGCGGTCGATGCTGTCCCATGCCGCATCGGCGTCGCCGGGGGTGGTCAGGCGCGCCTGCCCCTTGCCATCATAGCCCATGCGCAGCGTTTTCAGGATCGCCGGGGCGCCGATGTCGGCGATCGCGGCGTCGAGCGCGGCACGGTCGGGGACGGTGGCAAAGGGCGCGGGGCGCCCGCCGAGGCCCGTGACGAACTGCTTCTCGATCAGCCGGTCCTGCGCGATCTCCAGCGCGTGCGCGCCGGGGCGCACCGCGACATGCCCCGACAGGAAGCGCACCGTGTCGACCGGGACATTTTCGAACTCGATCGTCACCGCGGCGCACGCCGCGGCAAAGGCGGCGAGGCGTGGTTCGTCGTCCCACGCCGCCTGGACATGATGCGCGGCGACCTGCGCCGCGACGCTTTCGCGGTCGGGGGCGTAGCTGTGGACCTGATAACCGAGCTGCGCCGCGGCGACCGCGAGCATGCGGCCGAGCTGGCCGCCGCCCAAAATGCCGATCGTCGAACCGGGTGCCAGCAAGCGATCAGCCTTCGCGCACAGGGATAGGGGCGACACGTTTGGTCTGCGCGTCGCGCCAGGCGTCGAGTTTTTGCGCCAGATCGCTGTCGTTGTTCGCCAGCAGCGCAGCGGCGAACAAGCCCGCGTTGGTTGCGCCCGCCTTGCCGATCGCAAAGGTCGCCACGGGAATGCCGCCGGGCATCTGGACGATCGAATAGAGGCTGTCGACGCCGCTGAGCGCTGCCGACTGGACGGGGACGCCGAGCACCGGCACCCGCGTCATCGCAGCGACCATGCCGGGCAGGTGCGCGGCGCCACCGGCGCCCGCGATGATCGCTTTCAGGCCGCGTTCCGCTGCGCTTTTGGCATAGGCAACCAGGCGGTCGGGGGTGCGGTGCGCCGAAACGATCTGCACCTCGTGCGCAATGCCGAATTGTTCGAGGATCTGGACCGCGTGCGCCATCGTCGGCCAGTCCGACTGGCTGCCCATGATAACACCGACTTGCGGCGCGCTGTCGCCCATCACCCAACCCTCCACAAAGCGGCCGCGGTTCACCGGGTGAATCGCCGCCGCATTCCCCCCCCTAGCGACTGCACCGCGTGCGGGCAACGCCGCCCGTGGTCCGATCGGGATGCCGCCGCCAGCGGCAGCGATCCGCATAGATATTGTCTACCCCGTTTTGGCACCCCCAACGGGTAATTGAGGTTCCCTACCTCGGCGTTTACCGATTGGTATCAAGTCGCGGCTAGGGTTGCCGCGCAATATCCGTCGGCATCGGGCCGATGATAAGGGTTCGCTAGCGGGGACGTTGAATGGATAGCGTAGGGGGGGCGCGGATCGCAGTCGACCAGTTCGGCTCCGTCGCCGTTGACTCCATCGAAGACCAGCTTCGGGATATCCGCCGGGAACGCGACGCGCTGCGCCGCGAGAACCGCGTATTGAAGATTGCGGTGGCCGAGCTCGAACGCGTATCCGAACGCGACACGCTGACCCCTCTGTTCAACCGCCGCTATTTTCTGACCGCCATCCATCACCGCATGGCGCGGTTCGAACGCCACGCCGAACGCGCCGCGGTGGTGTTTGTCGACGTCAACCAGCTGAAATTGATCAACGACAGCTTTGGTCATGCCGCGGGCGACTTCGCTTTGATGGAAATCGCCAAGCGGCTCGCCGAATCGATCCGCGCGACCGATGTCGCGGCGCGCATCGGCGGCGATGAGTTCGGGCTGATCCTCGACCAGTCGAGCGAAGAGGGCGCGCGCGCCCAGATCGCGCGGCTGGGCGATGTACTGACCGCGGCGCCTGCAGAGTATGACGGCCACCAGATCGCGCTGTCGGCATGCTTCGGGATCGCGATGCTTCAGTCGGGAATGACCGAATCGGACATTTTGGCCGCCGCCGACCGCGATATGTATCGCAACAAGCAGGGACAGGGTTCGGCCGTAGGCCACCGCTAACTCACCGTTAACCAAATGAGCGCATCGTCCCCAAAGGACAGGGGGTGAGCGATGCGTACCCAAGCCGACCCATATCATGACATTCAGGACCGGATCACGGGCCAGATCGGCGCACTCGCCGAAGCGCTGCCGCATTGCGCGCTGGCGCAGATCGTCCAGGGCATCGACGACATCCGCTGTCTGGCGCGCGACAACGGCTTTGCCGCGGTCGAGACGCTGGCGAGCCGGCTCGAATCGGCGGTCGCGGGCGGCGGCTATCGCGCTGCAATCCTGACCTATCTCGACGCGATGAGCGACGCTGCAAGCGTACCCCGCGGGCCGCTGCCCCCCGCAGCGCACGAAGCGTGGCTGGCGTCGGTCGCCATGCGGCTCGGTCATTGACGGTTCCCGCCTGACAATTCAGACGGGTTTCCATGGATGCAATCATGCTCGCGCTAGTGGCGGTGCTGCTCGCCAATGCCGACGGGCGCAGCGGGATATTACTGTCGCGGCTGCTGAGCGCACGACCAGATCGGCGGGTCGTCGTCGGCATCGCCTTTGGCGCCTTCCTGCTCAATGCCGTCGTTGCTGCAACCGCGGGCGCGATCGCCAACCGGATTATCGGGCAGGGCGTCGCGGCGTTGCTCGTGGCGCTGGCGATGCTGTCCGCGGCCGGGGCGTTGCTGTGGCGCGGGCGACCGTCGCTGTTCGATGACAAGGTCTTGGGGGCGACACCGACGATGCTGGCGGCGCGGATGCTGATCGCGCAATTCGGCGACCGCAGCCATTTCCTGATCGGCGCGCTTGCGGCGACCAGCGGTGCGGGCCAATGGGCCGCGGCGGGCGCGCTGGTCGGCTGGACGCTCGCGATGCTGCCGTTTCTGGCATTCGGTGCGGCGCTTGCCGAACGGCGCACGGCGCATGTCCTGCGCTGGGTGAGCGCCGCGATCCTGACGATCTGGGGTCTGCGTACCTTGATCCGTGCGTTCGGATTGATCGCCTAGGTCTTTCGAACTTGCGCATGACCATCGCTTTTGTCGATGACAGCGACCGACAGCTTTCATGGGCAAAGCTTGCCGCGACGCGCTATATGATGTCCAAGTAGAAAGGATATTTCCCATGTCCCAGAAGAACCAGCCCGCCGTCGCCGATGCGCTCAATGCTTTGCTCGCCGACAGCTTTGCGCTTTATCTCAAGACCAAAAATTACCATTGGCACGTCCAGGGGCCGCGTTTCCGCGAGCTGCACCTGTTATTCGATGAGCAGGCGGCGCAGATTTTCGCGACGACCGACCTGATTGCCGAGCGGGTGCGCAAAAATGGCGCGCGGACGCTGCAATCGATCGGCGACATTGGCCGCCGCACGTCGATCCGCGACGATGATGCGGCGGGCACCGATGCCGAGGCGATGATCCGGGCGCTGGCGGATGATAACAAGACTTTGCTGGGGCAGTTGAAAGACGTGAAGGCCGCTGCCGAAGCCGATGGCGACATCGCGACGAGCGGGCTGGTCGATGGCTGGGCCGACGAGACGCAGCAGCGGATCTGGTTTCTGGAAGCGACGCTGGGGTATTGAGGCAGCCGAAATCGCTCCCGGCGTGAGCGTGATATCGCGTGACGCGTATTTACACGTCGCCCCCGCGAAGGCGGAGGCCGCGAGCCGCCCTATTCCATGATGGCTGTGTAAACCGACAGCGGCCCCCGCCTTCGCGAGGGCGACACTGTGTCAATCGCGGCCTTCATCGCTTGGCACGCAAACAAATAGCGCGGTCCGCGGCCCGCCCTTTTCGTTTTCCTGTTATTCTGCCTGATCAGCGTTGCTTCTTCGCCGTGGTCGCGTTGAAATCGGGGTCTTTTTTGGCCACCCAATCGACGAATTTGCGCACATTGGGGTCGGCGAGCAGACCTTCGACATCCATCCCGTGGCGTTGCAGTTCCGAATTGGTGAAATTGGCGATCAGCGTTTGCTGGCAAATGGGGTGCATCGGCACGACATCGCGCCCGCCCCGGCTTTTCGGAATGGGGTGATGCCAGACAATCGTCTTGCCCGTCGGCCGGCCGCAGAGCCAGCATGGCGGTGCCACAATCTCCGGCGTTTCCTCCTTGCGACCCAGATCGTCATAGGGGCCATGTTTTGAATGTTTGCGGGCCATGCGTCTGCCTGAATTGCCTGAGATGGGACGTGATGTGGTCAGCATTGCCGGGCGCGGGCCACCATGAGCGCGCGCCGATCGCCAAATAAAAAGGGCGGCCCGAAAGCCGCCCTTTTCGTTTTTGCTGTCGTGCCGATCAGTCCTGATGCGGCTGGATGTTCACCGCGGCGAACTTGCCGCGATCGTCGACTTCGATGTCGAATGCGACGCGGTCGCCTTCGTCGAGGCCGGTCATCCCGGCGCGCTGCACCGCGCTGATATGGACAAAGGCATCGGCCTGTCCATCATCGCGCGCGATAAAGCCGAAGCCCTTCGTCGTGTTGAAGAATTTGACCGTACCCGAGGTGCGTTCGCCGGTCAGCTGACGCCGACCGCGCGCACCGCCCGGTGCGGCGCCGGGGGCGCCACGATCGTCGCGGCGCGGGCCGCTGTCCTCGATCGGCATCGGTTCGCCTTCGATCTTCAGATCGATGGCCGACACCTTGCCATTGCGTTCGACGAGGGTGAAGCCCATCGGCTGACCCGAAGCGAGACCCTGAAGCCCCGCCTGTTCGACCGCGCTGATGTGCACGAACACATCTTCGCCGCCATCGTCGCGCGCAACAAAGCCAAAGCCTTTTGCCGCGTTGAAGAATTTGACCGTGCCATTGCCTTCGCCAACGACCTGCGCCGGCATGCCGCCGCCACGTCCACCGCCGAAGCCACCGCCGCCGCCGCGATCACCGCCGCCAAAGCCGCCGCCACGATCGCCACCGCCGAAGCCGCCGCCAGGACGATCACCACCGCCAAAGCCGCCACCGGGGCGGTCGCCGAAACCGCCACCGCGGTTACCGCCGCCATAGCTGTCGCCGCCATAAGGTGCAGGTTCGAAGCTGTCGAAATTGCCGAAATCATCGCGCTTGCCGCGCCCCCGCTGGCCGCGGCGATCCTTGTTGAAACTCATTGTCTAATAGTCGCTTTCGGTTCGTCCATACCCCATTCGATCGGCGCCTTGCGTCGGACGGGGACGCACTTCACCACGGGCACAGACTCGCCCCATGCCGCTAACGACGCAATATATAGCTTAAACAGATGTCATCTGCGAACGGAAAATTCAAAACGGCGATGCGGTCTGTCGCAGAGTTTTCCCCATGGTTGCGGGGTGCCAATCGGGACCGCGAAAACCAGTCATTGAGCGGCAAGGCGGCTTCGCCTAAGGCGGGCGGATGACCGTATATTTCCACGAAGAAGATTTGCCCGCGGGCGCGCTGGGTCCGGGCGCCGTCGCGATCGACACCGAAACCATGGGTTTGAACCCGCTGCGCGACCGGCTATGCCTGGTGCAGATCAGCGACGGGTCGGGCGACGAGCATCTCGTCCGCTTCTCCCCCGGCAGCAGCTATGACGCACCGGTGCTAAAGGCGATATTGACCGATCCCAACCGATTGAAATTGTTCCATTTTGCCCGGTTTGATATTGCGGCACTGCAACAGGCGCTCGGCGTCGTGACCGCGCCGGTCTATTGCACCAAGATCGCCTCGAAGCTGATCCGCACCTATACCGACCGCCACGGGCTGAAGGAACTGGTGCGCGAATTGCTGGGGCAGGAAGTGTCGAAACAGCAGCAGTCGAGCGACTGGGGCGCCGCCGAACTCAGCGACGCGCAGCGCGATTATGCGGCGAGCGACGTGCGCTTTCTGCACGCGATGAAAGACATTCTCGACATGCGGCTGGCGCGCGAGGGACGCACCGAATTGGCGCAGGCCTGTTTCGATTTCCTGCCGACGCGTGCCGCGCTCGACCTGGCCGGTTGGCCCGAAACCGATATTTTCGCACACACCTGACAGGGGCGATTCGCAACAGCATGTCCGAACGCGCCGATCTTGATCGCACGATGCGCCGCCTGTGGGCGGCGAGCGGGTCGAGCCACGACCGCGTTGTCCGCATCCTGCGCTTCGGCCTGCCGCTCGTCATCGGGGTCGTCGCCGCCGTGCTGGTCTTTTCACCTTTCACCCAGCGCTCGGAAATCAGCTTCCTGCTCGCCAAGGACAAGGTCGACATGGCGACCGAGCGGATGAAGGTGACCCGCGCCGAATATCGCGGTCAGGATGCCAAGGGCCAGCCCTTCGCATTGCTCGCGGGCAGCGCGGTGCAGAAAAGCTCGGCCGAACCGATCGTGCGGATGACCGACCTGTCGGGGGCGATCCGCCTGACCGATGGACCAGCGACGATCGTGGCGCGCGACAGCGCCTATAATATGGAGACCGAAAAGGTCGCGGTGCCGGGACTGGTGCAGGTCAAGGGCGCGGGCGGCTACCGCATCGACGCCAGCAATGTGTCGATCGACCTGAAGACGCGCACGCTGACCGGCCAAGGCGGCGTCAACGGGACGTTGAACATCGGCAATTTTTCGGCCAACCAGCTGTCCGCCGATCTCGACCAGCGGATCGTGCGCCTGCAGGGCAATGCGCGGCTGCGGATCAATCAGGGAGTGATCAAATGAACCGCCTTTGGACCATGAAAAGCATGGCGCTTGCGGGCGCGGGCTTTGCCTTCACCAGCCTGGCTTTGCTGTCGGTCGGCAGCGGCGACGCCGCGCAGGCGCAGGCGCTCGCCAATCACAACAGCAGCGCCCCGGTCGATTTTGCCGCGAACAGCATCGAGGTGCAGGACCGCGCCGACCGCGTCGTAATTTCGGGCAACGTCCGCGTGACGCAGGCGGGGATGACGCTAACCGCGGCGCGGATGACTGTCGCCTATTCGCGTCAGGGCGGAACCGACGTCAACCGGCTCGACGCGACCGGCGGCGTCGTGGTGACCAAGGGTGACGAGCGTGCATCGGGCAATGTCGCCATCTATGACCTCGACCGCCGCCTGATCACGATGGTCGGCAATGTCGAGCTGCGCCAGCGCGGCAACAATCTGCGCGGCGGGCGCATGGTGATCGACCTCAACAGCGGCCGCGCGACGGTCGACGGGCGCGGCGCGGCGCGCGGTCCCGACGGCAATCCGATCGCGGGTGGCACCGGCGGGCGCGTCACCGGCACCTTCACGGTACCGGAAAGAAAGCAGTAACCAGCGCTTTATACGGTTCTGCAACCATGCGCCTTCACCATGGGCGCAGGGACCAGAACCAGTGCGGTGCCGGGGGGCGACGCCGCGTTATGAAAGCACGCCCCATGCGCTTCTCCCCGCTCGTTCCGCCGCGCCGCCCGCTGTTTGGCCGCCGTATCGATCCGCCCGCGGCAATTCTCCCGACCCCGACGTCCGAAGAACGGCGGCTGATTGACAGGATTCTGCGGCATGTTGGACCGCGCGAGAAATTGTAGCGAATGAATATGACAGCGGCGATCCGCTAGACCTGCTTGGCCTTCTGCTCTCGCCCCCCTACATGGGGCGCGCATGCCGCCCGACACCCTCACCTCCGCCGACGCGGCCAAAGAACCGCCCGTTCTTGATACGCTGAGGCGTTTCCTGCCCTATTTGTGGCCCGCGGGACACCGGGGGCACAAGGTTCGCATCGTCGGCGCCGGGCTGATCGTGCTCGCGTCGAAGGGCGTCCAGCTGTCGATGGGCTTCCTCTATGGCGCCGCGATCGACGCGATGGTGCCGGGGATGGAAGAGGGGGTTGCGCTCGCGATCGGCCTCGTCTTGGCTTACGCCGGGGCGCGCTTTGCCGGGGTGTTGTTCGATAACCTCCGCAATGTCGTGTTCGAACGGGTCGGGCAGGATGCGACGCGCGAGCTGGCGATTGCGACCTTCAGCCACCTCCACGCGCTGAGCCTGCGCTTCCACCTCGCGCGGCGGACCGGCGAGGTGACCAAGGTGATCGAGCGCGGGACCAAGAGCATCGACACGATGCTGTATTTCCTGCTTTTCAACATCGCGCCGACGATCATCGAATTGCTGGCGGTGCTGATCATCTTCTGGACCAAGTTCAGCTTCGGCCTCGCCGGCGCGACCGCGCTGATGGTCGTCGTCTACATCATCTTCACCCGCAAGGTGACCGACTGGCGCAACGCGCTGCGCACCCAGATGAACGACCTCGACACGCTGACTATCGGGCGCAGCGTCGACAGCCTGCTCAATTACGAAACGGTCAAATATTTCGGAGCGGAAGGGCGCGAGGAAGCGCGCTATCGAGATGTTGCCGATCGCTATGCGCGCGCCGCGGTGAAGAGCGAGAACAGCCTGGCCTGGCTCAACATCGGGCAGAGCCTGATCACCAACGCCGCGCTGGCGGGGGCGATGGCGTACACCGTGTGGGGCTGGTCGACGGGCGAATATAAAGTCGGCGACGTGGTGCTGGTGAATACGTTGCTCGCGCAGTTGTTTCGCCCGCTCGACATGCTCGGCATGGTGTACCGCGTCATCCGCCAGGGGCTGATCGACATGGAGGCGATGTTCCGCCTGATCGACACTCCGCCCGAGATTTCGGACGCGCCGGGCGCGCGGCCGCTCGTCGTGAACGGCGGCGCGGTGGCGTTCGACAATGTCGTGTTCGGGTACGAGCCCGACCGGACGATTTTGAACGGGGTCAGCTTTGCGGTCGGCGCGGGCGAGACGCTGGCGATCGTCGGCCCATCGGGCGCGGGCAAGTCGACGATCGCGCGACTGCTGTTCCGTTTCTATGATCCGCAGGGCGGGCAGATCACGATCGACGATCAGGATATTGCCGCGGTGACGCAGGCCAGCCTGCGCGGCGCAATCGGCATCGTTCCGCAAGACACGGTGCTGTTCAACGACAGCATCGGCTACAACATCGCCTATGGCCGCGAAGGCGCGGGCGCCGACGAGGTCGCGGCGGCAGCCGAGGGTGCGGCGATCGACGGCTTCATCGCGATCCTGCCGCAGGGCTATGACACCGAAGTCGGCGAGCGCGGGCTGAAGCTGTCGGGCGGCGAGAAGCAACGCGTCGCGATTGCACGGACGTTGCTGAAAAACCCGCCGGTGCTGATCCTGGACGAAGCGACGAGCGCGCTCGACAGCCGCACCGAGGCGGCGATCCAGGACACGTTAGAGCGGATTGCGCAGCGGCGCACGACCTTGGTCATCGCGCACCGCCTGTCGACGGTGACGGGGGCGGACCGGATCATCGTGCTCGATCATGGCCGGGTGGCGGAAACGGGGACGCACGACCAGCTGCTCGCGATGCGCGGGCTGTACGCCGATATGTGGGCGCGGCAGCAGGCGGAGAAAGAAGAGGGGACGGTTTAAGACCGCCCAATTGTTCGTCATTGCGAGTGAAGCGAAGCAATCCAGAGCGGTTTATGCACACTCTGGATTGCTTCGCTTCGCTCGCAATGACGAGGCGTAAAGTCATTTCGAATATTATCGAAATATCTGTTGACGCGTCGCTCTAATTTCCATATTTCGACAATCATCGAATCACGGAGGTGGCGATGGAGTCGGAAGCGGTTGTTCGCGCGTTGAGCGCGCTGGCGCAGGAGCATCGGCTGGCGCTGTTCCGGCTGCTGGTGCAGGCGGGGCCGGATGGCTTGGCCGCCGGCGCGATTGCCGAGGCGCTGGGGGTGCCCGCGTCGTCGCTCAGCTTTCATCTGGCGCAGCTGACCAACGCCGGACTGATTGTGCAGCGCCGCGACGGGCGGTCGCTGATCTATTCGGCCGACTATGGCGCGATGACCGCGCTGCTCGGCTTCCTGATGGAAAATTGCTGCGGCGGGGCGGTGTGCGCGCCTGCCGCGCCCTGTGACACCAAAGACAAGAATGAAAGGACTGCTGCATGAGCCGGTTTCATATGCACGTCGGGGTCAGCGACCTCGACAAATCGATCGCCTTTTACTCGGGGCTGTTCGGCACCGCGCCGAGCGTGACCAAGCCCGACTATGCCAAATGGATGCTCGACGATCCGCGGATCAATTTCGCAATTTCGGTGCGTGACGGCGCGGCCAAAGGCATCGAGCATGTGGGCCTTCAGGTCGAGGATGAGGCCGAACTGGCGGCGGTCTATGGGCGACTGAAAGACGCCGGGGCGCCGGTGCTCGAGGAAGGCGCGACGACCTGTTGCTACGCGAAATCCGAAAAAAGCTGGATCGCCGACCCCGATGGGGTGGTGTGGGAAGCCTTTCTGACCAACGGCGAATCGACGGTGTATGGCGATAGCCCCGATTTTGCGCCGCTGGCGTCGGACAATGCCGCAGAAGGCGCGTGCTGCGTTCCGACGATGCCGCAAGCCGCGCCCGTCAAGGTCGGCTGCTGCTGACATGACCGCGGGGGAGGGGCTGGCCATATTGGTGCTGTGCACCGGCAATTCGGCGCGCAGCATTTTGGGCGAAGCGCTGATTGCCCGAAAGGGTACGGGCCGCGTTCGCGCGTTCAGCGCGGGCAGCCAGCCGAAGGGCGTGCCGCACCCCGGCGCGCTCCGCCTGCTGGCGCGCGAGGGCTATGACATAGCGGCCTTCCGCTCGAAAAGCTGGGACGAATTCGCCGAGCCCGATTCGCCGCGCATCGACATCGCGATCACCGTGTGCGGCAATGCGGCGGGCGAAACCTGCCCGCTGTTCATCGGCGCGCCGGTGCGCGCGCATTGGGGGCTGCCCGATCCCGCCGATGTCGCGGGCGACGACGCCGCGGTCGATGCCGCCTTTGCCGAAACATACCGCCTGCTCGACATGCGGGTGCGCGCGATGCTGACGCTGCCGCTCGAAACCATGACCCCGGCGGAGCGGCGCGATGCGTTGAACGCCATTGGCGCGATGGCGGGCGCGGCCTGACCGCCGACGCCGATTTGCAAACAAGGACCGACCCCATGCAACGCAGCCGCCTCGGCTTTCTCGACCGCTTTCTGACGCTGTGGATTTTCCTCGCGATGGCGCTGGGCGTTGCGCTGGGGACGCTTTTTCCGGCGCTGCCGGCGGGAATCGACGCGATGAGCGTCGGGACCACCAACCTGCCGATCGCGATCGGGCTGATCCTGATGATGTACCCGCCGCTGGCACGGGTGCGCTATGCCGCGCTGCCGCAGGTGTTCGAGGATCGGCGCGTGCTGATGCTGTCGCTGGTCCAGAACTGGCTGATCGGGCCGGTGCTGATGTTCGTGCTCGCGGTGATCTTCCTGCGCGACGAACCCGCCTATATGACCGGGGTCATCCTGATCGGCCTCGCGCGCTGCATCGCGATGGTGCTGGTGTGGAACCAGCTGGCGAAGGGTGACAATCAATATGTCGCGGCGCTGGTCGCGTTCAATTCGCTGTTCCAGATCCTGTTTTTCAGCGCCTATGCCTGGTTTTTCCTGACCTTTCTGCCGCCGCTGCTGGGGCTGGAGGGGCAGCTGATCGCGATCGACACCTGGATGATTGCCGAGGCGGTGCTGATCTATCTGGGCATCCCCTTCCTCGCCGGGTTCCTGACCCGCACCCTACTGGTGCGCGCCAAGGGCGAGGATTGGTACGAAATGCGCTTCCTGCCGCGCATCGCGCCGATCACGCTGGTCGCGCTGCTGTTCACGATCGCGGCGATGTTCAGCCTGAAGGGCGGCGAAATCCTGACGCTGCCATTCGACGCGCTGCGTATCGCGGTGCCGCTGACGATCTATTTCGTCCTGCAATTCGTGATCAGCTTCGCGATGGGGAAATGGATCGCCGCAGACTATCCGCGCACCACCGCGGTCGCCTTTACCGCTGCGGGCAATAATTTCGAGCTGGCGATCGCGGTCGCGATTGCGGCGTTCGGGCTGGCATCGCCGGTCGCCTTTGCCGCGGTGATCGGCCCGCTGGTCGAAGTGCCGGTGCTGATCCTGCTCGTCAATCTGGCCTTCTGGTTCGGACGGCGTTGGTTCCCGGACAGCGTGCCGCGCGAAAACTGAGGCTTTTCGCTGCCAAATCGATTGGGTTGGGTTGACCCGCCGCGCCCCCGCCCCCTAGGCATAATCTCATGCCGCATGACACCTCCCTGATCGGCACCATCGTCGCCGGGCTTGGCGTCGCGTTCCTGATGGGGGCGCTCGCGCACCGGCTGCGGATTTCGCCGATTGCGGGCTATCTGCTCGCCGGGGTGCTGGTCGGGCCGTTTACGCCGGGATTTGTCGCCGACACCGGGCTGGCGATGCAGCTGGCCGAGATTGGCGTTATTCTGCTGATGTTCGGGGTAGGGTTGCATTTTTCGCTGAAAGACCTGCTCTCGGTCCGCAAGATCGCGGTGCCGGGGGCGGTCTTGCAGATCGCGGTCGCGACTGCGCTTGGCATGATGCTGGGGCTGTGGCTCGGCTGGTCGATCGCGGGCAGCGCAGTGTTCGGGCTAGCGCTGTCGGTCGCATCGACCGTTGTGCTGCTGCGCGCGTTGCAGGCGCGCGATATGGTCGAGACCGAAAAGGGACGGATCGCGGTCGGCTGGCTGATCGTCGAGGATCTGGTGATGGTGCTCGCGCTCGTGCTGCTGCCCGCAATGTTCGGGGCGCGCGGGGACGAGGGCGGCAGCGCGGGGTTGATTCAGTCGGCGGCGATCGTGCTGGTCAAGGTCGTCGGCTTTGTCGCCTTCATGTTCGTGGTCGCGCGGCGGGTGTTGCCGTGGGTGTTGCACTGGGCCGCGCACACCGGATCGCGCGAACTGTTCCGGCTCGCGGTGCTGGCGATCGCGCTGGGGGTGGCATTTGGCGCCGCGGTGATTTTCGACGTGTCGTTTGCTTTGGGAGCGTTCTTTGCCGGGATGATCCTCGGTGAAACGCAGCTCAGCCGCCGCGCCGCCGAAGAGACTTTGCCGCTGCGCGATGCCTTTGCGGTGCTGTTTTTCGTGTCGGTCGGCATGTTGTTCGACCCCAATGTGCTGGTCGAACAGCCGGGACCGGTGCTGGCGACGGTGGCAATCATCGTCGTCGGCAAATCGCTCGCCGCCTTTGCGCTGGTTCGCGCCTTTGGCCACACGTCGCAGACCGCGCTGACGGTGTCGGTCAGCCTGGCGCAGATCGGCGAATTTTCGTTCATCCTCGCGGGGCTGGGGGTTGGGCTGGAGGTGCTGCCCGAAACCGGGCGCGACCTGATTCTGGCGGGCGCATTGCTGTCGATCCTGGTCAACCCGATCCTGTTCACGCTGGCGGTGCGGCGCATCCGCGCCGACGCGGCGCCCGAACCGGTGGATATAGCGAGCGACGAAGCCGCCGCGCTGTGCAACGCCGGCGTGGTGCTGATCGGCTTTGGCCGGGTGGGCAGCCATATCGGCACGCTGATCTGCGGGCGCGGCGAGGGGCTGACGGTGATCGAGGACCAGAAGGATATGGCGGCAGCGGCGCGCGCGACCGGCGCGACGGTGATCATCGGCGACGCGACCAAGGAAAGCGTCCTGCGGCAGGCCGGGCTCGACACGGCATCGACCCTGCTGATCGCGATTCCCGAGGGGGTCGAGGCGGGGGCAATCGTGCGGCGGGCGCGGGCAATCAGCCCAAAGCTGGTGATCGTGGCGCGCGCGCATTCGGACGAGGAGGTCGACGATCTGGTGCGGCGCGGCGCCGACCATGTCGTGATGGCCGAACGCGAGACCGCTGCGCAGATGGCCGAGCGGGCGATGCTGGTGCGGGCTTAGATCTCGTCGCCCCCGCGAAGGCGGGGGGCCGCAAGCGGCCTTCTTCTGCGCCGCTGCGTAAACCGACAACGGCCCCCGCCTTCGCGGGGGCGACGGATGGGGCTTCCCCCGCACCACCAACTTCCCTATCGCCCCCTCACAATGTCCGCCGACGCGCTGCTCCCCCTTCTGAAATCCACCTTCGGTTTCGACCATTTCCGTGGCCGTCAAAGCGATGTTGTCGACCGCGTGATGGCGCGCGAGCGCACGTTGGCGGTGATGCCGACCGGGGCGGGCAAGTCGCTGACGTACCAGCTGCCCGCGGTCGCGCTCGATGGTTGCGTCGTGGTTGTATCGCCGCTGATCGCGTTGATGCACGACCAGCTGCGCGGGGCGCGCGCGGCGGGGATTCGTGCCGCCAGCCTGACCAGCGTCGATGCCGATGGCGCCGAGACGCGGCAGCGGTACCGCGATGGTGAGCTCGACCTGCTCTATGTCGCGCCCGAGCGCGCCACCGGCGAGGGGTTTCGCGCGCTGCTCGAGGCCAGGACCCCGGCACTGTTCGCGATCGACGAAGCGCATTGCGTGTCCGAATGGGGGCATGATTTCCGCCCCGATTACCGCCTGCTGCGCCCGTTGCTCGACGCGTTTCCGGGGGTGCCGCGGCTTGCGCTGACCGCCACCGCCGACAAGCACACGCGTGAAGATATTCTCTTCCAGCTCGGCATCCCCGACGACGGGCTGATCCTCGCGGGCTTCGACCGGCCGAACATTCGCTATGCGATCCGCCCGCGCGTCACCGCGGCGCGGCAGCTGGTCGAATTCATCGCCGCCAATCCGGGGCCGGGGATCGTCTATTGCCCGACGCGCAGCGGCACCGAGCGGCTGGCGGAGCAATTGGCGAAGGCGACGGGGCGGCGGGTCGCGGCCTATCACGCCGGGCTCGACGCCGAGGTGCGCTCGCGCGTCCAGCATGATTTTGTCGCGTCGGAGGACGGCATCGTCACCGCGACGGTGGCGTTCGGGATGGGGATCGACAAGCCCGACGTGCGCTTTGTCGCGCATGCCGCGCTGCCCAAATCGATCGAAAGTTACTATCAGGAAACCGGGCGCGCCGGGCGCGACGGCGACCCTGCCGAGGCGATGATGCTGTGGGGCGCCGACGATTTTGCCAAGGCCAGAATGAGGTTGTCCGAACTGCCCGAGGCACGCGTGCCGGGCGAGCGGGTACGGCTGAACGCGCTCGCGGCGCTGGTCGAGACGGTCGAATGTCGCCGCGCGCAGTTGCTGCGACACTTTGGCGAAAGCCCGCCGCCCCGCTGCGGCAATTGCGACAATTGCCTCGACCCCGCGGCACAGGTCGACGCGACGGTGCTGGCGCAAAAGCTGCTGTCTGCGGTCTATCGTACCGGGCAAAGCTATGGCGCCGGGCATATCGAGGCGGTGCTGACCGGGCGCAGCGACGAGCGGATCGTGGGGCGCGGCCATGACAAATTGTCGGTGTTCGGGATCGTCGCGGGCGACGAGGCGCGGCTGATCAAGCCGCTCGTCCGCACATTGGTCGCGCGCGAGGCGCTGGAGACGACCGAGCATGGCGGGCTGATGCTTGGCCCCAGCGCGCGCGCGATGATGAAGGGCGAGGCGCCGGTGCTGATCGCCGAGCCGCCGGTGAAGCGCACCAGGCGTGAGGCGCGCGGGGGGGCCGGGGCGGGCGCCGCCAACCCGATCGGCGATCCGCTGTTCGACGCGCTGCGTAGCGTCCGGCGCGAGCTTGCCGCCGAAGCCAATGTGCCGCCCTATGTGATCTTTCACGACGCGGTGCTGCGCGCGATGGCGACCGAAAAGCCGGCGACCCTGGATGCGATGGGGACGATTCCCGGCGTTGGCGCCAAAAAGCTCGAGGCGTGGGGCGATGCGTTTCTGGCGGTGATCCGCCACTTCTGACGCGGTTACCGGCCGCGCGGCTGGTCGATTTCGCAAATGGCTAGTCGAATTCGGAACGCGGCGCGACCGGCGCTGCTGCTGTCGCCACGTCGCCTTTCATCGGGCCGCTCCTCCTTTGCGGTGCCGATCCATGAAAGGATCATGACTATGCGCTCTCCCCTCCTTCGCGCGCTCGCCGCGGCCTGCCTTGTCGCCCTGCCGATGACCGCGCATGCGTCCGACGCGCCCACGACTGTCCGCGTCGATATGCGCTCGCTCGATCTTAGCGCCCCCGCCGACGTGACGACCGCCCAGCGCCGGATCGCCCGCGCGGCGAAGGCGGCGTGCCGCAACGATGTCGAGCATCTGACCTTGAAGGCGCGGCGCGCGGCGCGAGAGTGCCGCGACACGATGCGCGGGCTGGCGCTGCAAAAGCTGCGCGCCCGCCAGCAGCAGCAACTCGCCGCGCAATGAGCCGTGCCGCTCGATACCGGGCGCGTCGCCGATGGTGGCGCCCCGGCGTCGCTTGCAGTAGCACGGCGCGATGACGGCGCTGCTGATCCTCGATCCGATGATTCGTGGCGGCGCCATCGCGCTGTTCCTGCTGTGGATCGCGATCCTGTGGCGCGACCATCGCGCGGCGTTGGCCGCGCGCGTCGCGATTGCAATGCATGTGGCGATCATTGCCTATCTGCTGTCGCATGGCTTTCATTCCGACGATCGCAGCTTCCTTCCCTTTGCGATCTGCGATGCCTTGTCGGCCATGGTGCCAGCACTCTTTTGGCTGTTCGTGCGGCTGTGGTTCGACGACCAGCAACAGATCGGCTGGCGCAGCTGGTTACTCGTCGCGGCGTTTTGCGCCTCTCTGCTGATCCAGACGGTGATGATCGTCGCGACGGGATTGTTCAGCATCGAAATTTGGGTGCTGGTGCGTATCGGCATGTTCGGTTTTGCCGTGACGGCGATGTGGGTCGCGTGGCGCGGGCGCGCCAACGACCTGATCGAGATGCGCCGCCGTTTTCGTGTTGGGCTGGTGTGTGCGATTGGCGTCTTCATCCTCCTCGCCACCTTCGTCGAGATGTTTCAAGGCTCCAACAGCCACAGCGATCGCTGGCACATGGTTATGCTGACCGCGATCCATGTCGCGACCTTGATCGTGTCGGTCGCTATCTATCGGTTCCGTTCGCCCGACCTGTTCGCGGCGGTGGGGCCGCCTCCCAAGCCAGCTAGACCTCCCGCCGCGCCTTCGCCGCTCGCGGAGCGGCTGCGCGCGCTGATGGCTGAGGAGCGCGCCTATCGCGCCGAAGGTTTCTCGATTGCGATGCTCGCCGCCCGGCTGGGCGAACCCGAATATCGCGTCCGCCGCGCGATCAATGGCGAGATGGGCTTTCGTAATTTCACCGCCTTTCTGAACAGCTTTCGCCTCGACGAAATCCGTGTGGCGCTGGCCGACCCGGCGCAGCGCGAGGTGCCGATCCTGACCATCGCGCTCGACGCGGGCTTCGGGTCGCTCGGCCCGTTCAACCGCGCCTTTCGTGATGCCGAGGGAATGACGCCAACCGATTATCGCGCCCGGGCCGCGGCGGCGCGATTGGGCGATTCCGAAATCGGCTAGCCGATTTCTACCATTGCGGAGCGGGCGCGCGGCGGGCGTGCTCAACCGCGGCATCCGCCACCGACAGGATCGCCCGATGCTCGATGCCATTCCGCCGCTCCACATCCTGCTGACCAAGGGACCGTTCGTCTTCGCCTTCGACTTCGGGCGCTACCTGATCGCGGCGGCTGCGGTCGCGGCGATCGTGTGGGGGCTGCGCCGCACTTCTCTTGGGACGCGCAAGATTCAGGCGCGCGAGGCGACAGCGGCCGATCAGCGCCGCGAATTCGCCCAGTCGGTGCAGACGGTGGGGGTCTATACTTTGGTGTCGGCGTTCATCATCTGGGGCGTCGACACCGGGGTGCTGCACCGGTTCGAGGGCAGCTATGGCTGGGCGGGCGACTTGGCGCTGCTGGCGGCGATCATCGTCGCGCACGACGCCTATTTCTATTGGGTCCACCGCGCGATGCACCATCACAAGCTATTCAAGATCTTTCACCGCGCGCATCATCGCTCGATCACCCCGACCCCATGGGCGGCGTACAGCTTTGCCATTCCCGAAGCCTTTGTGATGATCGCCTTCGTGCCGATCTGGTTATTTTTCGTCGCAACCCCGGGGTGGGTGATGCTGACTTGGATATTGTTCCAGATCGTCCGCAACGCGATGGGGCATGCCGGGTTCGAGCTGCACCCGCGCTGGTGGCTGTCGACGCCGCTGACCCGCTGGATCAACACGACGACGCACCACGACCTGCACCACAGCGGCGGCTTCAACCGCAATTACGGGCTCTATTTTACTTGGTGGGACCGGATGATGGGGACCGAGCATCCGCATTACGCCGAGCGTTTCCACGCGGTCGTGGCGCGGCCAGTGGAGACCGATACCGATCGGTTGCCCGCACCGGCCTAGCTTTCACGCTTGTCAGTCAAACCGCGCGTCCTATACATCGCGGCCATGAGCGATTTTCGTACCCTGTCCGCCGACTATAGCGTCGCCCCGCAGATTTCCTTTGAGGATGTGGTCGAGGCGAAGGCCGCGGGCTTTGCGATGATCGTCAACAACCGCCCCGATGGCGAGGAGCCCGACGCGCCGCAGGGCGATGATATTGCCGGAGCCGCCGCCGCCGAGGGACTGGCCTATGCCGCGATCCCGATCGGCCATGCCGGGTTCAGCCATCCGCAGCTCGACGCGCTCGACGCGGTGCTGGCGGGGGCGACCGGGCCGGTGCTCGCCTATTGCCGCTCGGGGACGCGCTCGACGCATTTGTGGGCGCTGACCCGCGCGCGCGCAGGCGACGATGTCGATGCGATTTGCGAGGCGGCGGCGAACGCGGGTTATGACCTGTCGGGACTGCGCCCGATGCTCGACGCGCTGGCGGGCGAGCGGTGACCCTCACCGAACTGGCCCAGCTCGGCGGATCGGTGATCGCCGTGCTGTTTGTCGTGTGGCTGGTGGGCAAGATGGGCCTCGGTGCCGATCCGCGGATCGAGGATGACGCGCATGCCATCCGCCTCGCCGAAGAGGCGGAGGCGGGGTTTCGGGGGATCGAGGTGGCGCGCGACCGCGCGGGCTTTGCCGCGATCGTCCGCAATGCCGCGGGGCGCCAGATGCTGGTCCGCGCGCACGGCAATCATTTCGCGGCACGCCCGATCGACGCCAGTGTGATGGGGCGGCTCGACAAGGATTTCCTGACCTTGACGATGCCCGAAAAGACGTTTGGCGCGGTGACGCTGCATCTGGGCAAGGATGCCGGGATGTGGGCGTCACGGATGCGGGAGATCGGGCGTGCCTGAACTTCCCGATCCGGTTACTTACGCGGTTCCCGCCTTCATCCTGCTGCTGATCGCCGAGATGATCATCTCGCTGCGTGCCGACAAAAGCCGGTACGAGGCGCGTGACACGTTGACCTCGCTGATGCTCGGCACCGGCAGCCAGGTCGCAGGGGCGCTGGTCGGGGCGGGGGTGATCGCGGCGTCGGTGTGGGTCTATCAGTTTCGCCTGTTCGACATCGGCATCGAGTTTTCCAGCTGGTGGTGGGCGTGGGTGCTCTGCTTTTTCCTCGATGATCTGGCCTACTACGCCTTTCATCGCAGCGCCCACCGCGTGCGCTGGTTCTGGGCGAGTCATGTCATCCACCACAGTTCGCAGCATTATAATCTGTCGACCGCGCTGCGGCAGACATGGACGGGCTTTTTCAGCCTGACCTTCTTGTTCCGGTTGCCGCTGTTCCTGATCGGCTTTCCGCCCGCGATGGTGTTCTTCTGCGCGGGGCTCAACCTGATCTACCAATTCTGGATCCATACCGAGGCGATCAAGCGGCTGCCCAAATGGTTCGAGGCGGTGATGAACACCCCGTCGCACCACCGCGTCCATCACGGCGTCAATCCGCGCTATCTCGACGCCAACTATGCCGGCGTCTTCATCATCTGGGACAAGATGTTCGGCAGCTTCGTTCCCGAGCGCGACGACGAACCGGTGCGCTACGGCATCGTCAAACAGCTGGGCAGCTTCAACATATTGTGGGCGGCGGTGCACGAATGGGTCGGGATTGCGAAGGATGTGTGGGCCGCGCCGTGGAAGCACAAGCTGTCCTATATGTGGCGCGAACCCGGCTGGAGCCACGACGGCAGCCGCGCGACGAGTGCAATGATCAAGGAGCGGTGGCGCGCGGGGCGGCCAGTGGAAGAGTCGGCGGAATAGCGTCCGTCGCCCCCGCGAAGGCGGGGGCCGCAGTCGGCCTTGTCCAGCAAAGAAGGTGTAAACCTCCAGCGGCCCCCGCCTTCGCGGGGGCGACGTATAGGCTTGCCACGCCGCCTAATGACATTCATGTAAGTCGCAATTGACCACCGAACCGGTGGCGAGGGGAGCGGCGGATATGGATCAGTTCGACATCATCGTCATCGGCGGCGGCAGCGCCGGGAGCGCGGCGGCGGGGCGGCTCGCCGAGGATGGGACGCGCACGGTGTGTCTGGTCGAGGCGGGCGGGACCAACGACATTGTGCGGGTCAAAACGCCGGGGTTCATGCCCTTTATCCCGCAATCGTCGAACTATCGGTATGATACGGTGCCGCAAAAGGGGCTGAACGGCCGCACCGGATATCAGCCGCGCGGGCGCGGGCTGGGCGGGTCGAGCGCGATCAACGCGATGGTCTATATCCGCGGCCACCAGTTCGATTACGACCAGTGGGCGGCGCTCGGCGCGACGGGGTGGAGCTATGCCGATGTGCTGCCCTATTTCAAACGCAGCGAGGGCAATGAGCGCGGCGGCGACGAATTTCATGGGGGCGACGGGCCGCTCAATGTGATGGACCAGCGTTGGCCCAATGTGACGAGCAAGCGCTTCGTCGAAAGCGCGGCGGCGATGCAATTGCCGCGCGCCGCCGATTTCAACCTGCCGAACAATGAAGGCTTCGGGCTCTATCAGGTGACCCAGAAAGCGGGCGAACGCTGGTCGGCGGCGCGCGCCTATGTCGAGCCTTTGCGCGGGCGGCCGAACCTCGACATTCGCACGAAGGCGTTGGTCGAAAAGATATTGGTCGAGGATGGGCGCGCCACCGGGGTGGTGATCCGCCGCGGGTCGCAGCGCGAAACGCTGCGCGCGCGGGGCGGGGTGGTGCTGTCGGCGGGGGCGTTCGGGTCGCCGCAGATTCTTCAGCTCTCGGGCATCGGTCCGGGGTCGCATTTGCGGGACATGGGGATCGACGTCGTGGCCGACCGCGCTGCGGTCGGCGACAATCTGCAGGACCATATCGACTATGTTTCGAGCTGGGAAACGCGCTCGGGCGATCCGCTCGGCGACAGTCTGGCGGGCACGTGGCGGATGGTGAAGGCGATTTTCGAACATCGCACCAAGCGCACCGGGATCATGACGACCTGTTTTGCCGAAGCAGGGGGCTTCTGGAAATCGCGCCCCGACCTGCCCGCGCCCGACATCCAATATCATTTCGTGCCGGCGATGCTCGAGGATCACGGCCGGACCAAGGTCAAGGGCCACGGCTTTTCGGTCCACGCCTGTGTGCTGCGCCCCGAAAGCCGCGGCACCGTGCGGCTGGCGTCGTCAGACGCCGCGGCGGCACCGGCGATCGATCCGGGGTTCCTGACCGACGATCGCGACATCGCGACGCTGCGCGCCGGGGTGCGGATGATGCACCGCATCGTCGCCGCGCCGCCGCTCAGCGACTATGCGGGGAGCGATCGCCATCCGGTGAACCTCGACGACGATGCCGCGCTCGACGCATTGATCCGCAGCCGCGCCGACACCGTCTATCACCCGGTCGGGACGTGCCGGATGGGCAGCGACGCCGATGCGGTCGTCGATCCGACCTTGAAACTCAACGGCATCGCCGGGCTGTGGGTCGCCGATGCCAGCATCATGCCGCGGCTGGTGTCGGGCAACACCAATGCGCCGAGCATCATGATCGGCGAGCGGGCGGCGGATTTTGTGAAGGCGGCGTTGGGTTAAGCACCTCGTGATTGCGAGCGGAGCGAAGCAACCCAGAGCGGATTACGCACGCTCTGGATTGCCGCGTCGCCTTCGGCTCCTCGCAATGACGGGGTTATAGGCACGCCTCCGCCAGCAATTGCCCGCTCTGAGTCAGGTCGTAACGGCTCGTCGGCGGCCGCATGTCGATCACCTCGCGCCGCACCAGCCCGCGCTCACCCAGCGCGGTCAACCCCTGCGACAGTGCGCGCGGCGTCGCGGGCGCGAGCAACCGTGACAGCGCGTTGAAGCGGTCGTGTCCTGCACCGATCCCGGCCACCAGCGGAAGGGTCCAGCGCGTCGCGGCGCCCGGCGTCAGGCCGATCGCACTTTGCGCCGCGGCAATCGTCGCGGCGCGGGCGGCTGCGGCGGCACCGGTTTCCGTGAGGATATATTCGGGCCGCAGCGGGTGGCCGTGACCGGGGTTGCGCGCGACCCAGCCGATCGTCGCGGCGGCGTCGAGCGTGCGGGTCAGGCTGTCGCGAGGCAGCTCCAGCCGGTGGATCAGCTCGACGAAACGCGCGCCGCGATGCGCCGCCAGATCGGCGAGCAGCGGCACCAGCCAGCGGTGGCTGCCGAGCTGGATAAGCAACGGGTCGGGTGCGCTTGACGGCATTTGCAAGTAACTATACAAACCGGACCATTGACGCAAGCGCGTTGGTTCTGGGAGGGATGACATGGCACTCGAAATCGGATCCGAACTCACCTGTTCGATGGGGGTGAGCGACATGACCGCGGCGATCGCCTGGTACGAGCGAGTGATGCACTGCAAGCTGCTTTACCGCGCCGACGAAATCGGTTGGTGCGAACTCGCGACCCCGATGGCGGGGGTCAATATCGGCCTCAGCCAGGTCGAGAGCGTGGTGCAGGGCGGCGGCGCGACCAATGTGTTCGAGGTCGCCGACATCGACGCGGCCAAGGCGCATCTCGATGCCGAGGGGGTGCGGCAGGACGGCGACATCCAGCATATCCCGGGGCTGGTCAAGCTGATCACCTTCTACGATCCTGACGGCAATGCGTTCATGTTCTCGCGGTCGGAAATGGCGGCATGACGGCGCGGTGGGGGATGGCGGCGCTGCTGGCGATCGCGGCCCCCGCTGCCGCCGAAGATCCGGCGCCGTCGCTCGCGGCGTGGCATGGGACGTGGGCCGGCGAAGGGACCGCCTTCGGCAAAGCAGCAACCGCGACGCTGGTGATCGGACCGGCGCCCGATGGCAGCGCGACGCTGCTCGCCTATCGATTGGCGGTGCCGGGAATGCCGCCGATCGCCTATGCGGCCGAGGCAATTTATCGCGTCGATGCCAAGGGCCGCGTGCGCGGCAGTTGGACCGACAACAGCGGTCGGCCGCGGCCGATCGGCGGACGGATTGCCGGGTCGGAATGGCACAATCTGTGGGGCAGCGCCGATGTCGAAATCGGGCGCTCGACCTATGTGCTGGAAGCGCCCGATCGGCTGATCGTCACCGATTCGGTGCTAAAAGATGACGGGAGCTGGCGCGTCTTTGCGACGCTGCGCTTCCAGCGAAAACCCTGAAATCAGGTACTTTTTTTCGCATCCTATGCGGCGCACAAAAAAAGAGGGCCGGGACTTGCGTCCCGGCCCAGCCTTTCAGGCTCTCCCCTCCTGAAACTGTTGACGCAATGAATGCCATATTAATGTCATGTTGGGAAGGCCTAAATTTGCGGCAAGCCTGCCTATTTATTGTGCAGTGCAACGTGCAGCAAAGTGGGGCCAGTAAGACGCCCGACT
>Ga0265296_1001290_pt1 | contig 29531 bp, 24 predicted proteins | sample MunlanPumphouse1_FD_189073 | JGI IMG/M metagenome (GOLD analysis project Ga0265296, IMG submission 189073) | Groundwater microbial communities from a municipal landfill in Southern Ontario, Canada - Pumphouse #1 | ecosystem: Environmental > Aquatic > Deep subsurface > Groundwater | place... | reverse complement strand
ACTACTCGCTTAAAAAGCAATACACTTCAAATAAAAAAATTTACGCCATTGACAACGGCATGAGAAATGAAATCTCCTTTCAGTTTTCCGAGGATCGCGGCCGGCTGTTGGAAAACATGATCTTTATCGAGCTAAAAAGGCGCGGCAAAGAACTTTATTATTTTAAAAATAAAAAAGAGTGTGATTTTATAATTTTTGAAAAAAACAAGATAACCGAGGCCATTCAAGTCGCAACTGTTGTATCACCGGAAAACCGTGATAGAGAAGTTGACGGCCTATTGGAAGCGCTGGAAATGTTTAAATTGCGTGAAGGCTGTATCATTACTGAACACCAAAAAGAAAAGTTCGAGATGGGTGGCAAGACAATTAAACTGGTGCCAGTCATCGACTGGTTGGTAGATAAAAAATTATTAAATAAAAATCAGTTGTCAAGGAATTCTTGACAACTGCCACGGACGCAAAAAATAGAATCAGATTTTGATAAAGAGGTCGTAAAACGATTGCGGGCGGTTCTACCCAAAAAGTTTAAGAAAAACAAGAAATAATAAAGGGGCAGATAAATAATGACCCCTATTGACACCCAATGACACTTATCTTAAAATGTAAGAATGAGTGACGAAATCAAACCAAACGCAGTTTATACCACCGACGAAGCGGAAGCGCTGTTGAAAATAAGCAACAGCACCATTAAGCGTATGCTTAAAAATGGCATCCTCAAGGCCAATAAAGTCGGCAAGCAATACCGGATTATGGGCAAGGAAATCCTGCGCCTTGTTTCTCCGGAAGTGGAAAAAAGCGCCACCACAGTCTATCTGAAATTAAAAAAGAAAGCGGTTGATAAAATTAATAAATGGTAAGTTGCCGTAAATTGTAACTTGCCTTTTTTATTTTTATGAAAAAATCATTAATTACCGGTATTACCGGACAAGACGGGTCTTACCTGGCGGAATTTTTATTAAGCAAGGGCTATGAAGTCCACGGCATAATCAGGCGCGCAAGCACTTTCAACACGGCGCGAATTGATCATATTTTTAAAGATCCTCACATTAATAATCATAGCGTGCACCTGCATTACGGTGACCTGTCCGACAGCAGTAATCTAAATAGACTTTTGGAAAAAATACAACCGGATGAAATTTATAATCTCGGGGCGCAAAGCCATGTCCGCGTGAGTTTTGATATTCCGGAATATACCGGCGACGTCACCGGTTTGGGCACGTTAAGGCTTCTGGATGCAATCAAAGAAACCGGCATCAAAACAAAATTTTATCAAGCATCATCTTCCGAAATGTTCGGTCAGGTAGCTGAAGTGCCACAGAAAGAAACCACGCCTTTTCATCCAAGAAGTCCGTATGGTTGCGCAAAAGTATATGCTTACTGGATCACAAGAAATTATAGAGAATCATATAACCTTTTTGCCTGTAACGGCATTCTTTTTAATCATGCATCCCCCCGCCGCGGCGAAACCTTTGTCACTAGAAAAATTACTCGCGGTATCGCGCGCATCAAGCTGGGATTAGACGAGAAAATCTATCTGGGGAATCTGGATGCTAAACGCGATTGGGGTTTTGCCGGCGATTACGTTGAGGCAATGTGGCTGATGCTTCAGCAAGACCGGCCTGAAGATTATGTAATTTCCACCGGCGAATCACATTCAGTCAGAGAATTTTTGATGGAAACTTTATCTCTTGCAGGACTAGAAGTTGAATCAAACGGTAAATTTGGTGTTGAAGAAAAAATTATTAACAAGCAAACTGGCGAGGCGATTGTTGAAATCGACCCAAATTACTTCCGCCCGGCCGAAGTTGATATTCTGCTCGGCGACGCATCAAAAGCGAAAAATGAATTGGGTTGGGAGCCGAAAATAAAATTCAAGGAGTTAGTAAAGATGATGTATGAATCCGACTTTGAACGAGAAAAAACCGGCGTCAAACTATATAAAAAATATTTCAACTGATGATAAAATTAATCAAATCCACTTTTTATAAAGAAAAGGAAACAAAAGAAAAATTGGCCGAATTTATATTAAATTCAACTTCATTAAGCATGGGTGAAGAATGTCGAAAATTTGAAAATAAATTCGCCATAAAACAAGGACGCAAGCACGCGGTGTTCGTATCAAGCGGCAGTATGGCAAATCTGGTTTTGCTCCAATCGCTATTAAATCTCGGCTTACTGAAAAAGGGTGATAAAATCGGCGCCTCCGCCCTGACCTGGTCAACCAACATAATGCCGATCATACAGCTTGGATTAGCCCCGGTAATTTTTGATTGCGAATTAGATAATTTGAATGTTTCAAAAAATATTCTGGAAAAAGATTTCGACTCGGAGATAAAGGCGATTTTTTTGACGAACGCCCTGGGCTTTGCTGCTGATATTGAAGCGATTGTAGATTTTTGCCAAGAAAAAAATATTATCTTACTTGAAGACAACTGTGAATCACTTGGTTCAAAAATCAATGGAAAACTTTTGGGAAACTTCGGTCTGGCCTCAACTTTTTCAACCTTTGTAGGACATCACCTCTCCACGATTGAGGGAGGGCTAATCTGCACGGATGATGATGATTTACATGAAATGTTATTAATGGTGCGCGCTCACGGTTGGGACCGGAACTTAACACCCGAAAGACAAACTTTTTGGCGCGAAAAAAACGAAATTGATAATTTTTATGCCAGTTACGCTTTTTATGCTCTCGCTTACAATGCGCGTCCAACGGAAATACAAGGATTCCTGGGAAATTCACAAATTGAATTTTGGGACGAAATAATTTCAAGCAGGGCAAACAATTTTAAACAATTCAATCAAATTGCAGCGAATAATCCTGACATCTTTCCTCTTGTTTCTGGACACATGGAAGTAATCTCAAATTTCGCAATGCCGCTAATTTTTAAAACAAAGGAATTATTTGAAGAATATAAATATAAATTCATAGCCAGCCAGGTAGAAATCAGACCGATTATTGCCGGCGATATAACCAGTCAGCCATTTTTTAAACAATATAAACAAGCTAACCAGCCTCATTTGACAAACGCCACACTTATTCATCAGAATGGTTTTTACTTCGGGAACAATCCGGAAATGACCGAAGATGAATTGAATAAACTTTGTGAATTGATAAATCAAAAATAATTAATTTATATGGAAAAAAATTCAAAAATTTATATCGCCGGTCATACCGGCATGGTCGGTTCTGCAGTGACGACGTTATTTAAAAAATCCGGTTTTGATAATCTTATTTTGCGGACAAGGCAAGAATTGGATTTGCTCAACCAGAAAGCAGTAGCGAATTTTTTTGCTGAACAAAAACCGGAGTATGTGATTTTCGCGGCGGCACGAGTTGGTGGCATCATGGCCAACAGAAATTTCCCTGCGGATTTTATGTATGAAAACCTGCAGATTCAAAATAATGTTATCTGGCAAGCGCATATTTCTGGAGTTAAAAAACTTTTATTTCTCGGCTCTTCCTGCATATATCCCCGGTTAGCGCCCCAACCTATTAAAGAAGAATATTTCCTTGACGGGAAACCAGAGCCCACTAACGAAGGCTATGCATTAGCAAAAATTGCCGGTCTAAAATTGTGCGAAAAAATCTATAATCAATTTAACCAAACCTTCATCTCCTGTATGCCGACAAACCTGTACGGTGAAAAGGACAATTTTGACGACCAAACCGCTCATATGCTGCCCGCCCTGATCAATCGTTTTCACTGCGCTAAAATAAATGGCGACAAACAGGTGACAGTCTGGGGAACCGGCACCCCGAAGCGTGAATTTATGCATGTCCGGGATCTGGCTGAAGCGATATTATGGCTCATGAATAATTATGATCAAAAACAATTTTTAAACGTAGGCACTGGTCAGGATGAATCGATAAAAGACCTGGCCCTGCTGGTTAAAAAAATCGTAGGATACGAAGGCGAGATTATTTTTGATTCAAGCAAGCCGGACGGAATGCCGAGGAAACTACTGGATATCAGCCGGATCAACTCACTTGGTTGGAAAGCTAAGATTAATCTCGAAGATGGATTAAGGGAAACCTATGAATGGTACAAAAACAATATCGGTTAAAACCAACTGTCGAGAAATAAACGATGACATGCCCTTTAGTTTTTAGAAATTTCAAAAATGTTTGAACAAGTAAGAAAAAAAATTTATAACCGCCTGCGCTGGTCAGAACAATACACTGGGACCGACATGGTCTATCTGACCAAGGGCAGCTTCTGGTTGAGTATCGGCAATGTTGCTTCAATGGCTTCGGCGTTTTTACTGTCAATCGCTTTTGCAAATTTATTACCGCAAGAAACCTATGGTACCTATAAATATATACTTTCAATCGTCGGTATCCTTTCCATCCCGACGCTTTATGGCATGACCACGGCAATCACACAAGCTGTTGCGCGGGGTAACGAAGGCATACTTATTCCCGCGACCAACATCAGAATCAGGTGGGGTCTCTTGTCAGGGTTAGCCAGCTTAGCCGCCGCCGGCTACTATTATTACGGTCATAATTATACTTTGACAATCTGCTTTCTGATTACCGCCTGCTTCCTGCCATTCATGGATACGCTCAATACTTATTTGAGCTTTTTGGCCGGCAAAAAACTTTTTCGGGATCAGACAGCAATGAAGATAATCAGCCAAATCCTGATTGTCGCCACAACGGTTCTCAATCTTTATCTGACAAAAAATATACTGCTGGTCATCTTCGTTTATTTTTCAAGTCGCACAGTAATCAATTTCGTACTTTATAAATTCACCATAAATAAATATCAGCCGAATCAACAGACTGACAACGAGACAATTTCTTACGGCAAACACCTGACTATGATTAATGTGCTCGGAATAATTGCCGGGCAACTGGACAAAATATTGATCTGGCATTACCTGGGAGCGGTGGAACTAGCTCTTTACATCTTCGCTTTAGCGCCGGTTGATCAAGCGAATTCGGCACTTTTCAATAATATCAACACTTTGGCGATGCCGAAATTGTCGGAAAACGACCCTCAAACGATTAAGCATACTCTGCCGGGAAAAATCATGAAAATTCTGCCATTTACCATAATAATGGCCTTGGTTTACTTTGCGGCTGCGCCCTTTTTGTACAAACTGATTTATCCGCAATACATCGGCGCGGCCATTTATTCGCGTTTCTATGCCATCTCGCTGGCGATACTTCCTTTAGCTATCTTCAATACTGCGCTGGCTGCCCAGGCGCAGAAAAAAAAATTGTATTTCGTTTCTATCACCGGCAGCAGTTTAAAAATCATCTTACTGGCCCTACTATTGCCTGCCTATGGAATCGCAGGCGCAGTCGCCACACTAATTATAAAGCAAATTTATGATAATATCTGCCAATATTTACTGTTTAAAAGAATGTAGATATATAATTAAATAATCGATATGGAAAAAATCAATTCAAAAAAAATACTGCTTTTATATACCAGCGGAGAAAAGGATGCTCCGTCCAAAGTTGAAAGCGAAATCCTGCTGACCTCAGAAGACACGACCCATTACCCCTTGGGCCTTGCCTACCTATATTCGATTTTAGAAAAAGAAGGGCACGAAATCCATTTATTGTCTTTGGTTAATAATGCAGAAAATGATTGCTATGCCAAAATAAAAAAGGAGCTGGAATCATTTGCTCCCGACATCGTCTGCTTCCAGATACTAACTTTCAACCGAGCGAGCACCTTTCGGATGATGGAATACATCAATGAAATCTATCCGAACATGAAGCAAGTCATCGGAGGCGTACATGCGACGATCATGCACCGGCAAATAATTGAGAAGTACCCGTTTGCCATAGCTGCTTTAGCGGAAGGAGAACTGACTATCGTTGACTTAGTCAATCAGCTCTCTAAACCAGATTGCGATCTTCATGCAGTCAAAGGAATCACCTTCTCTGGCGATGGCGAGGTAGTTACGACGGCGCCGAGAGAACTGATAGCAAACTTAGATGATATCCCCTTCCCGAAACATGAAATATTTTTTACCGGTGAGCGGACCTGCGGCGCCCTCTTCACCACCAGGGGCTGTCCATCCAGATGCAGCTTCTGCTGCTTGAAAGCTATTTCCCTTGGCAGAGTCAGGATGAGGTCGGTCGAAAATATCATCGCAGAAGTTGAAATGATGGTACAAAAATTTCCCAAGATGACGGAGATTTTCATCCACGATGACACCTTTTTTATCGACAATCTGAGAGTTATCAAATTTTGCGATGAAATAATCAAACGAAACATAAAAATAAATTTTTCCTGCAACGCAAGAGTAAAACCGATGAGCAAAGAAATGGTTGATAAACTAGAAAAAGCCAACTTCAAGCGGGTGCATCTAGGTATTGAAAGCGGAGACAACGAAATCCTTCGAAGATGCCATAAAGGGATAAACCAAGAAGACATAACCAGGGCCTTTGAAATTTTAGCTAAAACGAAAATAGGTGTTTATTCTTTTTTAATCATTGGGCTTCCCGGAGAAAACATAGACACCATCATGGAAACAATCAATTTTTTAAAAAAATTGCAGAAAATAAAATACTCTCCCAGTTGCGAACAGGCGGGAATTTTAAAAATATTCCCAGGAACCGAGGTTTATGAAATCGCCAAGGCGGCCGGTTTTATAGATGACGATTATTGGCTGACTGACAAACCCATCCCGATTTTTACATTGGAAAACAGCTACACTCGGCTGAAGGAATATGAAAAAATATTTTTTCTTCACCTTTCTCAAGTTGCTGCTTTTTGTACCTGGACCGGCTTTAAATCTCAATTCACTATAATACCGTATCATCTAAAAAATATTTTTAGCAATTTATCAAGCACAAAATCATTTTTTATCAGAGTAATCAAGTTTATCTTGCCGGAAAATATCTACAAATCTTTAAAAAAAAGCTGGAAGTTGTACTTCCATAAATTAAAGACTAATAAAATAAACTTTTACAAAAATCATAATAATTTTATTAAAAAAACAGTCGCCTTCATAAAATATCCTAAAAATTACACAAATCCGTATTATTTAAAATACCACTTTTTAAAAGCTCTCCAAAAATTTAGAAAAAGTTATAATTTGACTGATGATAGCCTGTCTCATGCACCCGTAAATGATATGTTTAATTGGTCGTTATACAATATCCATTACCGCGGAGAGATGTTTGAAAACTTAAAAAATTATTCCATAAATCTAGAAAATAATGACTATATCTATGAGAACAATCAGCTGATAAAAAACGACCAATTTAAAAAATCGATACACGAAAATTGGCGATTAATATACGAAACTATACTTGATTTGAAGCCGAAAAAAGTTTTTGAGCTTGGCTGTGGAAATGGTATGCATCTTCATAATATTCAAAAGCTTAATCCCGATATTAAGCTTTTCGCCATTGATAGAGACAAAAAACAAATTGAATATTTAAATGAATCGTACCCTGATCTTAACGCGGAGATAATGGAACGAGATGCTACTATCCAATTTCCACAAAACCTACGCTCTCTGGTTGATTTGTCATTTACTCAAGCAGTTATCATGCATTTGTACACCGGCAATTCTCATCTTGAAGCCCTTGCAAACCTTTTTAATGTATCAAATAAACATGTTCTACTGATGGAGAGATGGAAAAATCACAATATTATGGAAGACATAAAAAATCTTCATCAACAAAAAAAGATAGAATGGGATAAAATATTTTTTTATTATAAAAATTCCACCGAAACGAATAAACCCCATTTGATGATCTGCTCTAAAGAAATATTGCCATACCCTGAATTAACCGATTATAATGTTTTCCCAAAAAATTAAAATGATAAAAGTAAAAGTAACAACAGATTTCCCAAGGCAACCGCTCATACGCCAGACTCCCGACGGAAAAGGAATTTGGGGAAATTGCCAATTCTTTATCAACGACGACACCGTCGATTGCGACTATTGGGTAGTGCGCGAAGGGTTAACCAAAACGGTATCGGCTAACTGCCCTGCAGAAAATACCATTCTAATCACCGGCGAACCGCCGTCCATCAAAACCTATAATCAAAAATTCACTAACCAATTCGCTAGAATTATCACCTGCCATCGCGATATCAAACACGACCATAAAATTTATTGCCAACAAGCGTTACCCTGGATGGCAGGAATTAAATTTATCGACAAACACCCTGCCAGCGGAAAAGACGGCCTGATGGATTATGATTATTTCAAGAATAATAAAGGAGAAAATAAAGATAAATTAATATCGATCATTTTTTCTACTAAAAGCAGCACTAAAGGCCATATTCAAAGAATTGATTTTGCCGCACGGATGAAAAGTCATTTTGGCGAAAAATTAGAAGTTTTTGGCCGCGGCATCAACCAAATAAGTGATAAATGGGATGGCCTTGCCAGATATAAATATCATTTAGTTATAGAAAACTGCTACCTTTTGGATTGGTGGACAGAAAAACTTTCCGATTGTTATTTATCTTTAACTTATCCCATTTATTATGGTTGCCCGAATATTAATAAATATTTTTCAGATAAAGCCCTAACTAAAATAGATATCGAAAAACCAGATGAGGCAATAAAAATAATTGAGAATATAATAAAAAACGATACCTGTTCAAAATCATTGGCAGAAATTAAGACAGCAAAAAATCTAATCCTCGATAAATATCAATTTTTTCCGATGGTCGCCGACCTGATAAATAGTGAAGGGGCTAAATACGACGTAAAAAAAACCATAACCATAAAACCCGAAAATTATTTTTATGATAATATACCAAGAAAATTGATAAAATTAATAAGAAAATGTCATGCGACAAGATACGAAAAATAATAAAGTACTTCTCGTAAGCACTAGCGTTGAGAATGTAATTACGGGAAGTCTGAATAAATACGATAGAGAGGGCATGAAAACCGATGACAGCTCCGGCTATCCGCTCGGCTTGCTTTATCTGCATTCCAATCTGGAAAAACACGGATACGAAACTGAAACGCTATTCCTGAATCACAACAGTCGTGATTATGCTTTGGAAAAAATAAAAGAAAATTTAGACAATTTTCGCCCATCCATCGTCGGCTTTCAAGTTCTCACGCAAAACCGAATTAGCACCTTCAGCTTGATCGCTTTTATCAATGAAAAATATCCGGATATAAAAATAGTACTCGGTGGCATTCACGCAACCGTGATGTACGAACAAATAGTCAATAAATTTCCCTATGTGACGATTGTTATGGGCGAAGGCGAAATAACCTTTATTGATTTGATTGAGAACTTAATAAACAGTCCGAAAAATTTATCGAATGTAAATGGCATTGCTTATTTCGACGGTACTGTGAAATTAACGCCACCGAGACCGTTGATTGAAAATCTGGACGAACTGCCCTTCCCTAAACATGAGATATTCTTAGATAGCGGCATAAAATGCGGCATCGTCCTGACTGCGCGCGGCTGTCCTTTTTCTTGCAGCTTCTGCTGTCTGGATAACATATCCAGGCGGCGCATCAGGAAGCGATCCATCGCCAAAGTTATGGAAGAAATTGAAATGATGATCGAGAAATTTCCGCACATGACCAGCCTCTGGATCCAGGATGACACCTTCTTCGTAGACATCCCTCGAGTGATTGAATTTTGCAATGAAATAATCAAGAGAAAAATCCACCTGAACATCATTTGCAGCGCCAGGTTCAAACCGATCAGCCAGGAATTGATAGATAAAATCGAAGAAGCTAACTTCACAAAAATCTTTTTCGGCCTTGAAAGCGGCGATAATGAAATTCTTAAAAAATGCCATAAAGGCATCAACCAGAATGACATTTTGGCTGCCTTCAAAATGTTCAAGAATAAGAAGGTAACGGTATACGCCCATCTGATTGTCGGCTTGCCTGGCGAAACCCTGGAAAGCGTAAAAACTACCGCTAAATTCGTACAAAAACTGCTACGGATCAAATATATCAATTACAGCAATGTCTATTCACTAACGGTCTATCCCGGCACAGAAGTCTATGAGTTGGCAAAAGAGAAAAAAATGATCAATGATGATTATTGGTTATCTGACAACGTCACCCCCATTTACACCGCCGAGCACACAACGAAAGAATTAGACTATTTCAAAGAGTTTCTTATCGATAGCATCTCGGGCATCCGCGCTCTTTCCACCTGGAGTGGCTTCACCAAGCAATTCTTCATCTTGCCCTACCACCTGAGATATTTCTTAAGCTCCAGAACGAACTTCAAGCATCTGCTCTATTATTTCTTGAAGATAAGGCTTTCGGACAATCAATTCAAAATACTAAAAAAGATCAGATCATCATTAAAATAACAAAATGAGCATCAATAAATCGTTTTTCGAAAAGGCGCTAATCAAATCCGGCTTATCTAGGCTGAAAAATAAGTTCAAAAAAAGCTATTCGCAAACGGGCGAAGATCTGATAATTGATTACATTTTTAATGTGCTTGGAATAAACAAGCCGACTTACCTGGATATTGGCGCCTTTGATTACAGCAAGATGAATAATACATATCTGTTTTATCAACGCGGCTTGAGAGGAGTTTGCATCGAGCCGGATCCGATCTTATTTGAAAAATTCAAGAAAAGAAGGCCTGCTGATACCTGTTTGAATGTCGGCATCACGGCCGATAAAAATTCTCTGCTTGATTTTTACATTATGTCTTCCAAAACGCTTAATACTTTTTCCGAGGAAGAAGCCAAAAAGAACGAATCAATGGGATACCGGATCGAAAAAATAACTAAAATTGAAACTCGTTCGATCAATTCCATACTGGACCAATATTTCACGATTGCGCCCAATCTGATTTCTCTTGATGTTGAGGGATTAGACCTTGAGATCCTGGAACGATTGGATTTTAACCGTCATCGGCCAGATGTGCTGTGCGTTGAAACCATAGACTTTGCCGACGGCAAAGAAGTAAAAAATACCGGCATAATCAGATTATTAGAGAGCGAAGATTATCTGGTTTTTGCCGACACGCACATCAATACGATTTTTGTCAATAGTAAGAAATGGTCGGAGGCGATTACCAGATACGTTGATAGCATCAGAACAAAATAATTTTATGATCATCGTCAAATTACAGGGCGGGCTAGGAAACCAGCTCTTCCAATATGCAGCGGGAAGGAATCTAGCCATAAAGAATAACACTACCCTGAAATTAGATATTCACAGCTATCAAAATAATCCGGATAGGTCTTATGGTTTGGATATTTTCAATATAGACGAACATTTTGCGACTGATGCGGAAATCAGCAACCTCAATAAGGCCGGCTTGAACAAGCTGGTTGAAAAATTGAAACCATTCGCTTCGAAAACTACAATCATCGAAGACAATCATGATTTCAACAAAGACGTCCTTGAATTGAGCGGAAATAAGTACTTGATCGGTTATTGGCAGAGCGAAAAATATTTTAAAAGCATCGAAAACCTGATTCGCCAAGAGATAACCTTGAAAGACAAGCTATCAGAAAATTATTCTGATATGGCCATAGAAATCAAATCAACCAATTCGATATCTCTGCATGTCCGGCGCGGGGATTACATGGCAAATCCCAAATTTTCAAAAATATTCCAAATCTTAGATTTAGATTATTATAAAAAAGCCATCGACCTGATTACTGAACAAATCGCCGACCCATCGTTCTACGTCTATTCCGACGATCTTCCCTGGGCAAAGGATAATTTACCCATTCCACATCCCCACGTTTTCGTGAATCCGGACAAAAAATTAAAGGATGGCGAAGAGCTGATGCTGATGAGCCTTTGCAAACACAACATAATTGCCAACAGTTCATTTAGCTGGTGGGTCGCATGGTTGAATCAAAATCCGGAAAAAATCGTTATCGCGCCTAAAAAATGGTCAAACGATAATTCAACAAATACCTTTGATTTGTTGCCGAATAACTGGATTAAAATATAATCTATGAAAAAAAATATATTGATTCTAGGCGGTGCCGGATTTATCGGAAAAAATCTGGTAGAAGAACTGAAGAATGATTATGATCTGATAGTTTTTGGGCGCAAAGAGAATTGCTTTGCCGGGAATAATCCATTATTTTATAAAGGTGATTTTTCAGAATCGCGCGATTTAGAAATCATATTTGGAGAAAATAAAATAGATTTGGTCATCCATTTGATTTCCACCACCATCCCTTCAATTTCAAACGAAAACATGTCTTTTGATGTCGATTCCAACTTGACCGGGACGATCAATCTGCTGAATCTGATGAAGAAATATTCTGTTCCGAAGATCATCTTTGTTTCTTCCGGCGGAACGATATACGGAAAAATCAATCCCTCCATAGATAGCGTCAGCGAAAATCATCCGACCAATCCGATTTGCTCTCATGGAATAATCAAGTTGGCAATCGAAAAATATATCTTGCTATACCACCATCTTTACGGAATCGATTATCTGATTTTGAGGGTATCGAATGCCTATGGAGAAAATCATGCCTCGGATAGGCTTGGCTTAATCAATGTCGCCCTAAAAAAGATTATCAACAAGCAATCCGTTCAGATATGGGGCGATGGCATGGTTATCAGGGATTACATTTACGCTAAAGATTGCGTCAGTATAATTCGCAAGTTGATTGAAAAAGGCATTTCGAATGAAATCATCAACGTAGGCTCTGGTATCGGTCATTCCATCAATGACATCCTTTCAATAATTCAAAAAATTGCCGGCGATTTTAATATAGAAAAAAGCGAAATGAGAAACTTTGATGTTCCAAAAATAATCTTAAATACGAATAAACTTAAATCTTTTATTGATTTTGAGCTAACCGATATTGAAGTAGGAATTAGAAATACTTATAACTGGCTTAAAAATAAATATGGCAAATAAAATAACCGTATTGATGCCGGTTTATAACGGCAAAAAATACTTGAGAGAAGCGATTGAGAGTATTCTGGAACAAACATTCGCTGATTTCAGGTTTTTAATTATTAACGACGGGTCAACTGATAACAGCGAAGAAATCATAAAAGGCTATAAAGATTCAAGAATCCGTTTTTTAAAAAATGAAAAAAACCTTGGTCTGATAAGCACTTTGAATATTGGCCTAAAGGAAGCAAACGGTAAATATATCGCCAGAATGGATCAGGACGATATTAGTTTCCCGAATAGATTAAAACTGCAATACCAATTTATGGAGAGTAACCCCGAAATTGGAATTTCTGGAACCTGGATAAAAAAATTTGGAATAAAAAAATCATTCATCGGCAAATATTATACTACCCACGACGATCTGGCCGCATATTTACTTTTTGGATGCCCCTTTGCACATCCTACCGTTATAATGAGAAACGAAGTAATGAAAAAAAATGGATTATTCTATGATTTGAATTACCAAAATGCGGAAGATATCGCACTTTGGTCGCAGTCCGTTGCTTTTACTAAATTAGCCAATTTGCCAAAAGTGCTTCTTTATTATAGGACACATCCGAACACTATAAGCCGTAAATATACGCTTGAACAATATAATGCCGCGAATAAGGTAAAATTGGATTTACTTAAAAATATTAATTTATTTCCAACTGATGAGGAATTAAAAATACATTCTTCTTTTGTAGATTTTGATAACGATAAAAAAGAATTTTTAAATAAAACTGAAGTTTGGTTAATAAAAATTATTGGAGCGAATAAAAAAAGTGGAGTATTCAATAATAAATCTCTCAATAAAATTATTTCTAACCGCTGGCTAAATATTTGCTTGACCAACGCTAATTTTGGATTATATGTTTGGAAAAAATTTTGGAGCTCCGACCTAAGTCGAGAAATAAAAAAAAACGACCGGCTAGCAATCATTAAATTATTTATCAAATGCCTGATAAAAAATAATATCAATATAATAAATATTAAAAATTCTGCTTAAAGTTTGTCATAAAAAAAATAAGCTCAACTAATCTGAATCGGGGCGTATTTTTTATGACAAAGTGGATCTAGAAATAACTTTTATATATCTTATATTGGTTGATTTGCTTAATCACTCTCAAGAAATTTTGGCTACTCAAAATTTTATCAAACTCTTTGAATTTGTCGTTAGAAATATCAATAATAATATAATCATCAGGATACACTTTAAAAACCAGCTCTAACGGTTTGCTTTTAGCTGTCTTGAATTTATCCAATACCCGTTTAATGTATTGGTCTGGTACTTTTTGGGGGGAAATATATTTCTTTCCGGTTAATAAGCTGATGATTTTTCTTTCTATAACCTCCTTGGCATATTTATGAGAAAATTCAGCAAACCAGATTGCCAGTTGCTGATTAATGACATAATCTTCATCAATACTCTTCTCGTAAATCACGCTTTTTATCCACCTGTTCTCCAATTCATCATCAGACAGCAAGTAATGTCCGGCATAACCCGTGGTGTCAACATTATTATTCGTATAAACTGTTATCAAGCTTTCCAGGCTGGAGGTGCTATAAACCTTAATAACACTTTCCGGCGGGGTGTTCTTGTTGAGCCAATCAAATATTTCGGCGTTACTAGCCAGCTCATTAATCCTTTCTTGGCCATAATGATACATTTTAATATTTTCCGGTATGTCTGTTTTCTGATTATTGGCAATTACGGCAAAGGGCAATAAAAAAAGAACGCATGCCACAAATTTTCCGACCCGTGATTTAGCCATAATCAAGAGGTCACTCCCGAAAAGAATCATACCCCAGATAACTAACAGCACGGTAATCATAATATAGTGGGTGCCGAGCTGCAAATAGACTCCTGTTATAACATTTTGCCAATTAAGCCCCGCCCCGGCAGTAAATAAAATCCCGGCAAAAATATATTTTTTCTTTCCCTGAAAATCTATTTTTAATAATTCCAAATAACCGGCGCCATTTTGTTTATTTTTTTGCACAAAAAGATAAAATAGCGCAAGCATGGAAAAAATTATCATGGCCATACTGACAAAAGCGCCGGGAAAATGCGTTTCTAGCTTACCTATCCTTTCAAGAGTCTCATTATAATACGGGCTGCTAAATAATTTTTTTAAATTCTGTAAATATGGGAAAGAAAAAATTAATATTGGCAACGCGAAGTATGCGATATCAAGAAAATATTTTTTGTTATAATCTGACATCATGTTGACTACCCATAAAAGTCCAAAAATAACTACTAACGTAGACCAGTAGAACGGCTGAATATACACCAACAGTCCGATAATGATATCTAATAATAAAATATATTTTATTTTTCTTTGTTGGAAATATTGCCACAGCGCCAACAACCCAAGAACCATTAACGGATAGCTGACTTGTGGTATTATAATGCGGGCAAATTCTCTTAAAAAAACTACATGGAGAAATAAGGCGCCCAATAAGGATAGTTTCTTTGAGCCGGTGGAGCTAAAAAATAATATGTATACTAACAAAAAATTAAGCGGCACCAAAATAAACTCACTTAAAAAAGCAAGCGTCGGAGCGCTGACCCCGGTCCAATTAGCTATTTTAGCGTAAAAATATACACCAAGCGGCGCAAGAACATATGGTTCATTTTTATGTTCCTTTAAATATACGTTACCTAAACCGTGCCCCTCCTGGATATCCTTAATCTGGGAAAGATAATGCTCTGTGTCATCCAGAAAAACGGGATACACACCCTTGAAGTTTGTAATGCCGATCTTATTGAGCACAATTATTGTCGGTAAAGCGGAAAAAACACCGAACAACAGCGCTAGAATAATCGCAAAAATATGATTTTTAATAATTTGAGAAATTCTATTCATGTGGTTGTTTTCTTAATACCATCAGATAAGATACTCCGAATGGTAATTTTATAATTTTTAACAATGTTGCCTCAAAATTAAATATATAAAATAAAATTTTATTAACCAACCCTGTGTTAAGATTATTTTCCGATTTAAGCGGTATCTTAAATAAATTCACGACCTTCCTTGTAATAAATATCGGTAAAAATAAAATCGAATTAAAATAAGAATCTTCGACTATATGCAAATTTTCTTTCTCTATTTTAGAAATCATTTCTTTGGCTGTGTATCGTCTGAAGTGATTGCTGACTATATCACTAACACCCCAAAGAAAAGGAAAGGCCGGAACAAAAATGATAATAAGTCCGCCAGGTTTAGCGATGCGCTTAATCTCTTTAATGGCCTGGATGTCATCTTCTGTATGCTCAAGAACATCTAAGCATAATACTACATCAAATTCATTTTCTTCATAAGGCAACCGGGTGATATCGCCCAATTGCAAATTAGTTATTCCCCTGCTCCGACAAAATTCAATCGCTTTTTGAGAGGCGTCCATGCCGAACACCTGGCCCAATCGCTGCAAATCCAACATTAGTCTTCCCGTGCCGCAACCAATATCAACAATTTTTATTTCTTGTTGTGAATATTTACTGATCAAATCTGTAACGATTTTTCTTCGGACACGATACCACCAATGGTTTTCTTCCGTGGTGAATAAAGTTTCGTAGTGCGCTTCTTTCATATTTTTATTCCTTGAATAATCCAGCCGGATTTGTTGGGCGGGGCGGCAATTGAATAATCCAGCCCGCCGATTTCCGCTATCATCTTGTCCACTTCTTCCCTTTTCCAATAATTGGCGGTGTCCGGAATTAATTGGTCAAGCACGATCAAGTGGACCTGCTGGAATTTGTAAGCCGCGAGCTGCTTTAGATATGAATTTTGACCGAAATAAAATTTCAGAAATATCCACAAAGGCAGAGAAAAAAAATAGCTGACAATGTTAGCCAGTTTAACCGGTATTTTAGATGTGAAATTAATTCTTATCGGGTTGATAAACTTAACAATCCACTCGTTGCCTTCATAACCATACACCCAGATCACCAGCTTGCCGCCCGGTTTGAGACTCCTGATCAAATTTTTAATCGCCAGGCGCGGATCCTTGAGATGATGAATGACGCCGATGCTGAAAGCGAGATCAAATTCATTCTGCCAATCAAGGTCGTAGATACTCTTAAAAAAAACCTTGGTATTGTTGAATTCAGCCAGATTTTTTTTAGCCGCCTCTACAGATCTTTGATCAAAATCAAAAGCTACAACCTCTTTCGCTCCCCATTTTATAGCCCAATAGCTGTTTCTGCCCATACCGCAACCGGCATCAAGAATTTTTTTTCCAAAAAAATCTGTCGGCTCAAGCGGATTGACCCAATTTTTAAATTGGTCTTCATAAATTTCCTTGATGGCCGAATACTTATTCCATTCGTAGCCGAAACGTTCAGTTGACGACATAATCTTAAATACTAAAGCCATTTTTCACGCCACAGCTGGAAAACTGCCAGGGTCCAGATCAATTTCCGATTGTCCGCGCGGCGAGAAAAATGGTCATCAAGTAATTTATTAATATATTTATAATTAAACAAGTCTTGACGCTTGATCCGTTCTTCAGAGAATAATTCCAAAACTAACGGCTTCAAGTCGCCTGAAAGCCACTCAGCCAGAGGGATGCCAAAACCCTTCTTTTTCCTTTGCACGATCTCTCTCGGCAATTTATCTTCCATTAACTTTTTAAGGATATACTTGGTTTTCAGGCCGCGTAGTTTATATTCGAACGGCAAGCTATTGGCGAAATCAACCACCGCGGTATCCAGAAATGGCGCTCTAACCTCCAGCGAATTGAACATGCTGGCACGGTCAACTTTGACCAAGATATCATCCATCATATAAGTCCGTAAATATTGATATGTCAGCTGTTGGTAGTAATCCGGTGTTCCGACTTCCTTATTATAATAATCAATTTCCGCAAATTCGTTTTCTTGCGCGAGCTCCCGCCAGACATCTCCGGTAAACAGAGCGGACCGCTCCGGTCGGTCAAAGGCGCCGAGCCAGCGCTGATTCCGATACTCCTTCGGGCCGTAAAAACCGCTGATGAATTTTTTCGCCTTGAAATCAAAACTGAAATTCTTGAACGAGGTCGGCAGACTAAGAGCGATTTTTTCAATTATACTTTTTCGCGCAAACAAGGGCAACTTTTCGTAAATATCGGACAGGCGATGGGCGACAAAGGTATCATAACCGCAAAACAACTCATCGCCGCCATCGCCCCCGAGCGCTACCGTGACCCGTTCGCGGGTAAACTTGGATAGCAGAAAAGTAGGGATGATTGACGCGTCGGCCAGCGGTTCATCAAGCATTTCAGCAATCTTCGGTACAAGATCTAAACTATCCTTAGCGTCCAAAATTTTTTCATAATGTTCCGTCCCAAGATGTTTGGCCACCTGCCTGGCATATTGCGTTTCATCAAAACTAGACTCCTTAAAACCGATGGAGAAAGTCTTGATCTTCTGGCCGCTGTTTTTTTGCGCATAATAGGCGATGGTGCTGGAGTCAATGCCGCCGGAAAGAAAAACCCCGAGCGGTACATCGGAAATTAGGCGACTTTTCACCGCATTATTTAGTTTAGAATCTAATTCTTTAATAACATTACTTTCTTGTAATTGGTAATTGGCCCGCCTCGCGCCGACTCGTCGCGAGTCGAGGCGGGTAATTGTTAATTTGTTAAACTCAATACTCCAAAACTTCTTCTTCACCACAACACTGCCATCAAAAACCAGATAGGTCGCCGGTTCCAGTTTGAAAACATTTTTAAAAATTGAGTGCGGCGTCGGAATATATTCATAAAGCAGATATTTGTTGAGTGCGCGCAAATCCAGTTCTTTTTTAAAAAGGGGATGTTCCATTAGCGCTTTCAGTTCGGAGCCGAAAACGAGCGTCTCGCCGAAACGGCCATAATAAAGCGGCTTTTTACCCATACGGTCGCGCGCCAAAAATAACTTATCAATCCGCTCATCATAAAGCGCGATGGCGAACATGCCCTCAAGCTTGGAAAAGACCTCCTGGCCAAGCTCTTCATATAAATGCAGTATGACTTCGGTATCTGACTGGCTCGCGAACCGGTGCTTGTCCTTAAGGCCATTTCTCAAATCCTTGAAATTATATATTTCACCATTAAAGGCGAGCCAAACGTTTTTATTTTCATTAGCCATCGGCTGATGGCCGGCCGGGCTCGTATCAATGATTGAAAGCCGCCGCTGTCCCAAGCCGACCCGTCCGGAATTATAAAAACCCTCATCGTCCGGTCCGCGGTGAACAAGAGTCCGTGTCATTTTTTCCAATACTTGTTTATCTCCTTGACCGAAATAACCGGCAATTCCGCACATAATTATTTCAAAACTTCATATATCTCAATAAATGGTCCGCTCTTATCTATACGGCTTAGTTCCCAAAAATACAATGGATTATTTAGATAATCAAAAAACCCCTTTTTCAATCCTTGATCATCTTTTGTAGGATAAAAGGTCGCTACCATTTTTAGTTTATGGCATTTCTCAATATTTATTTTACGCGCGTCAGCATCTTCTTTCGACCATGAAGCCGATACATTTGGCGGAATGTCCTTTGAATAAATTGTCCAATAATCCAACATGACGTATTTTGTTTTTGGCCCGGCTAAATCACAATAGCGGCCGGCTTCATAGTCATACATCACATTGATTCCAATGTTCTCATATTTATCCTTATTGCTGATTATAAAATCCAGTTTGCGAGAACTCCTGTTATTATTTTCTTTATTCCAAAGAGCAGCATCATAAGAAAGGGGGGGGTCGAACCAATTATTAAACTCATAAAGATATTCGTTTCTCTTCATATTCTGCTCCATCCAAACCACAGCCTCCTTACGAGTATCTTGGCGGAGCATTGCGTCCCATCTATAAACAAAATATGCATTAGGCATCAATAAAATTAACGCTATGACAAGTATCAATTTTTTTTTCACTTCCCTTTCCGTAAGATATTCGATCAACATTCCGGCTCCCATTGGTGCAATCAAGGTTATTAATGTCATTAACCATCGAGTTAAATGAGGTCCGGTAACAACAAAAGTGTTGTAAAAATAATTGAATATTATCCCGATAAATACATATCGCGCTAAACTCGCTTTGAAATATTTTTTGAAACCGGCGATTGCCATAACGACAAAAAGCACCAAGAAAACTGGTTCAATATAAAAGATGTCTCTTATTACGAAAAAAAACCGTTCGTTCCAAGAAACAGGTAATGCGCCGGTAAAATCAGTTTTTATGTAAAAGTCATAATATTGCGATTTAAACATTGAGATTATGTCACGATAATTCGGGAGATATAAAGCTATGACTATGGTAAGAAAAATTATTGATGATTTAACAATTTTCTTGTAATCAAATAACTGCCTATTGAATATGAAAGCAAAAAATGGATAGATTGTCGCCCCCACTCCTATGTAGTGCGTAGATGTGGCTAAAGCAGCTGTGGCAATAGACCCATAAAAATATTTCCAAGCCTTTGTTTTTTCAAACATCAATACAAGTAACAGGGTAGCAACTATAAAAAATTCCATTTCTCCGTGTCGGCGCCCCCAATGATTCAAGAATACCGGCATAAGGCTCAAGGCGAATGCCGATGAGGCATAAAGAGCGCTATATCTGCTTTTAAAAACTTGGCTATAAATCTTATAAATTAAAAAAACGGTTGCTGTGCCGAACAATACAGAATACCAGCGCGCAATTATAAATAATTGGCCCATGCCGCCTTCAACTAATAGCTGCTTTAATCCCTCTATGCTGGTGATGCCATGAGTTAGAGCAAGGTATCCAAGTCTTAAAATAAAAACTGGGAGATAGACGAAAGATAATAAAAACGGGTACGCGCTGTGTCCGGCGAAAATATTTTTGCTCTCCGCAATATCGATAAGCTTTGTTATGTGATACGACTCGTCCCAAATATAAGTCACCCCCTGAGGATAATCAAAATATATGCCATACCACCGCACGCCGAAAGCCAGGAGCAGAATGATGATTATGATGTAATTATCTTTGATCAAATTTTTAATTTTTTCCATATTTATAATGATATTTATTTTACTTTATAGATATAAACAAAAGGACCCGCTTCTTTAAAATCAAATATTTGCAGCCAGTTATCCGGATTATTGGTTATGTTGCCTGTGGTGTTTCCTTTGGCGCCGATGAATGGATCAAAAGATTTCACTAAAGTGAGCCGATGATATTTTTTTAACTCTTGATATTGTTTGTCCAGATCATTCCTTTCGCCGGAACTGATGATGACGTATCTGGTGTCTTTGCCAGCCAACTCCTCATATCTGAACTTATCAAAATCATACGCCAAATTATATCCGCGATTCATGAAATCTTTTTGATTATTCAGGATATATTCAATTTTTTTATATGAAAGCCCGTTGTTTTCTTTGTTCCATAAAGCGCCTTGATAAGAAAATGGCAGGTACAAATTATAATAAAAAGAATACAGCCAATCTCCCTTTTGAGTATTATCTTCCAACCACTGTGCCGCCTCAACGCCGGTATATCTGGAAATTACATAGTCCCACTTCAGGGCATAGACCGTTGACGGTACGATCAGTATCATGCACAGACCGACCGCTATCCTTTGCCCGTATCGTTTGATAACAAGATTATAAAACGCGACTATTGAAAGCGGGTACGCTAACGACATAAATATCAGTAACCAGCGATTTTGTGAAGGCAGTACGATTACCGTAATCATTATTAAATAGAAACATGCTATACCGGCAATCAAGTATCGATTAAATTTATTTTTCCATAAAATTCTCCCGGCAAAAATCAGCATCAAAACAGTCAATGAAGTTAAGAAGGGCTCTATTTTCCAGGAGTCGGTTATAATATAGGTCAGCCTGACCGGCAAGCTGACATTACTCATTCCGGTGTAATTGGTGCCGGAATAATAATATTTATCCTGATACTCTACGAAATCCATCACGCCTTTGTAGTTGGCTCCGTAAAAAAACACTGTTGTGACCGCTCCAATCAATACAGCCTGGACCATGACTTTGTAGCTGGTCGCCTTCCAGTTAAAGATGACATTAAGTAAAGGAAAAATTATTGCCACAATGCCGAGGTAGTGCACTGAGATTGAGCAAGCGGCAAAAAACGAAGAAAGATAGATATTTTTAGCAGATTTTTCACCTTCAAAGCGCAATGAATAATACAAAGAGAGCAGCAGGAAAAAGACCATCGCTGAGTGCGCTTTGCCCCAATGTGACAGGAAAACAGACATGATACCGAAACTGCAAGTCAGAGCCGCCAGATAAGCCGCGACTTTATTTTTTTCTATATAATGGAAAATCAGGTAAATTAGATATATGGAAGCGGTACCGACCGCTACGGATGCCCAACGAATGATTATGTAGACATTGCCCATCCCATCAATGAGCAAAAAATTCTTAAACTCACTGATGGAATGTAAACCGTTTGCCAGCATCAGATAGATTACCCTGATTACGAGAAGCGGTGCGTAAAAAATCGGTAAGAAGGCCGAATAATGATTTACGGTTGATGCAAAAAGATTCTTAGTTTGGACGATGTCCGTCAGCTGCATCATGGCTCCAGTCTCATCCCAAACAAAATTGATCCCTCCTGGGTAATCAAAATATATGCCATACCACCTTATGGCGACCCCGACCAGCAATATCAATGCTAACCAATAATTATCTCGCAGCCAGAAAACGATTTTATCTTTTAGGCCTTTTGATTCTTCCATATCAAATGAATTTTATTTTATTCATCGCGAAGACTGTCATTTTAAGCAGCAACCACCCGTGGGAGAAACGTGAAATATTGGTATCGCCATATTCTCTGGCACGGTACCTGATCGGCACCTCTACGATTTTCAAATTCAATTTCGCGGAACCGAAAATCAGATCAAAATCACCGAACGGATCAAAATCACCGAAATAGGATCGATTCGCAATCAATTTGTCTGCGTTCTTTTTTGACAACACCTTGGTGCCGCATAGCGTGTCTTTTATTTTTTGGCCCAATAGCCAAGAAAACATCAAGGAAAAAAATTTATTACCAAGCATATTCAAAAAACGCATCGACTCCTGCTCCATAGGATAGACCAAACGAGAACCGTTGATATATTCGCCATACCCGGAGGCGATGGCTTTATAAAATTTTGGTAGATTATCCGGCGGAACAGTCAAGTCCGCATCAAGTATCATCAGAATGTCACCGGTCGCCATGGCAAAACCCTTTCGCACCGCGTCTCCCTTCCCCTCGCCATCTTGCCTGGCATATTTTATATCATATCGGTCTTTATATTTCTCATAAACTCTTATTATCTCATCATAAGTACCGTCAGTTGAAGCGCCTTCAATGAAAATAAGTTCGGTGTGTTTGCCCATTTGAGGCGTGCGCAATACCGCATTTTCTATGTTGCCTTTTTCATTTCTCGCCGCTATCACAACGCTCACCGAAAGCTCCGCCGGCTCACACAAGACCGGGCTCATTCTGGCTATCAAAAAATTAACCAGGCATAGTTTGTTGATGATTGGTAAATTGCCGAGATACTTATTGACAAACCACGAAAATATTGGCAGATATTTCGGAAATAACAACCTTCTGCCGGTCTTGATGATATCATAATCCTCAAGATACAACAGATTTGACAAATCTTCCCGGTTCAGCCAATTCAGCCGGCGATGCCGCATTTTCAGATTCAGTAATTCAGCTAAACGCAAAACCGGTGCCCACAAGAAGTTATGATAGGTGAAAATTATTCTGGTCTCCGCTTTACAAACGCTTTTCAGGGATTGCAGAAACTCTTGCACATCCTCCAAGTACCCAACGGTATCGGAAATTATAATAAAATCGAACTTCTCATCTAGCTTAATTTTTTGCGCATCCATAACTAAAAATTCCCAGGCGGGATATTTCGCACGTGCTACGGTAATCATTTTATCGGAAGTATCTATGCCCACTCCACGAAATGGCTTCAGGCTGTTTAACAGCTGCCCCGTACCGCAGCCTATCTCCAAGACGGAGCTACCTTCAGGAATATTGTGCCGATAAAAATTTCTTAGGTTCTGATGGTAGTATTTATTTCTGTTGATAAATTTCTCTCTATAATGCTCGGCTTGTTCCATACTATCTTCTTCATTGTAATTTTTTTTCATAATTTTAAAAATTTATCTTCTCCCTGATGATATATGGTTCTTTGTGCTGGGATTCGTAATAAGTCCGCATCATCACCTCCGCGATTATGCCCATGGCAATCAGCTGGACGCCGACTATAATCAATAGCGCCGACAGAATCGGCAGCGGCGTCTCAACAATATGCCTGATGCCGAACACCCGCAACAACAACGAGGTCAGGCCGGCCAAAAAGCCGAGAAACAAGGAAATGAAACCGATGCCGCCGAAAAAATGAATCGGCCGATTCATGTATCTTGATAAAAATTTAAAAACAATCAGATCTAAGAGGACCTTGAATGTCCGCGAAATGCCATAGCTTGTTTTGCCCGCGATCCGCGGACGGTGGTTAACCACGATCTCCGTCACCTTGCCGCCATGCCAGGCGGCATAGGCCGGAATGAAACGGTGCATCTCGCCGTAAAGATTCACGCCCTGAATCAACTCACGGCGGTAAGCTTTCATGGAACAGCCATAATCGTGAATCTTCACCTTCGTTATCAGCCCGATCAGCTTATTCGCCAGCCAAGACGGCAGTTTGCGCGACCAGAGTTTGTCCCGGCGATTCTTGCGCCAGCCGGAAACCACGTCAAACCCCTCATTGATTTTTGCCAAAAACTTGGGGATATCGGCCGGATCATTCTGCAGATCTGAATCCATCGGAATGATAATCTCCCCGCTGGCATACTTGATACCGGCAGACATTGCCGCTGTCTGGCCGAAATTATGCTTGAAGTCAATCACTTTGATGCGCGCGTCGCCTGCCGTCGCCTGCCTCAAGACGGATAGCGAACCGTCACGCGAACCGTCATTTACGCAGATAATTTCGCTTGCAAGCCCCAGGCCAGACAAAACCCGGCCCAGTTCTTCAAACAGGGTCGGCAGATTTTTTTCTTCGTTAAATACCGGTAAAACGATTGATAATTCCATATTCTTATAATTAAATTCTAATAAACTCTATAATTTTCTTCGCCTTATTCTCCCAACTGTAATTTATTGCCTTGCCAAAGGCATTGGCAACTTTTCTCCCTACCTCCACCCGGTTGTTTTCCGCGAACACGTATTGGACGACTTCGGCCAAATTTTTCGCGTCATCGGGCGTAAACAAAAAACCGCAATCCGCTAAAACTTCCTCGGTCAGCTCCAGCCTGGAATAAATTATCGGTTTTTTTGCCGCCATATATTCATAAACCTTCATCGGAAAACCGAAATCGCGGAAATGGGGCTGGTCCGGATAAGGGATGACCACGGCGTCGCAGGCTTGTTCAAACATCACCACTTCTTCAAATGTTTTTCTGCCGAAAAACAGGCACCGCTCTGCAACTTTTTCTGCGTCGGCCATATTCTGATAACTTTTTATCTCCTCTTCCCTGCCACCGACAAAAATCATTTTGTAATCGGTTGGTAAAAATTTTAATGCCTTAATCATCGTATCAAGCCCCTTTTCCATGCCCATAGTCTTGAATTGGCCAATATAGCCGATTAGCTTCCCTACTGCCGGCAGTTGCAATGCCTCCCTGGCCTCGCCGGTACCGAACGGCTTGATTTTATCCACATCAATACCGCCGTAAACAGTCAATATTTTATCCACGGCGACTCCAGCCTTATTGATTAAAATCTGCCTCAACTTTTCCGAGGTGGTAATCAGCCGGTCGCTGTGCTGCGCCACAAACGTCTCTTTCCACGACGGATAAAACATATGCCAATCGGAGCAGATTTGGAATTTCCGGCGGAATAATTTTTTCCAAAAAAGCAGATATAGAAGCAATATTCTGTCTCCCAGAAAAAAAATATCATCTTCGGTCCTCGCCTTCCTTGAGATAATAAAATACGGCGTCCAAAAAAGCATGACGAGATATGGCAGCCAATAATTCAATCTGCCGATTCCTCTAATCTCTTTAATTTTTAAATTAACCAGATTATAGCCATTGAGCCTTTCATCGGTGTTCGCGCAAACGATTAACAGATCATCCTTAAGCTCGCGCCTGAAACTCTCCGCCAGCGCCAGCATATAGGCATTGTCGGCGGAAAAATTATTGAATCTTTTGGCGGAAAAATAAATTAATCTCATAAAACAATATCATTAATTGTCGTATCGTTGGCGATCTGCGCTTCCACGTATTGTTTGGCTCGCGCAAGCATCTTGGTCCTGGCCTCGCTTGGAGTCAGGCAAAATTCAACATCCTTCCTGATTTTTTCGTCCGTCTCGCCCGTTTGCCAGACAAAACCGCGTTCATTGTTTTGACCGATGCTTTCTATGATTCCCTCGGCAATGCTGCCGATAGAGGGCACATTCATATACATCGCTTCCCAAAACACTACGCCGAGCGCCTCGGCGCGGGACAAGAGCATGAACACATCGGCGTCGCGGTAATAATTCCAGATTTCATTGCGTTCAACAAAGCCGGCAAAATGCACCCGCTCGGCTACGTCGAGCTCGGCCGCCAGCTTTTTCAATTCGGCAAGCAGACTGCCGCGCCCGAGGGAAATGAAATGGAAATTCTTGCCGAGCCGGCTGAAAGCGCGGAGCATCCGCGGATAATCTTTTTCCGCCTCCAGCCGCGCCACCGTGATGATGATTTTTTCTTCCGGTTTGAGGCCGTATTTCTGCCTGATCAAGCCCGCTCGCGACGCCTGCAGATATTGCCGATCGCGCTTAATGGTGTTCATGGAAAACAACTTGACCCGCTGTGGCGGTATGCCGAGCGCCACCAGATAATCCTTCATCGCCTGGTTGATGGTGAAATAAAATTCCGGCAGGCGATAAAATAATTTTTCCAGCAGACGCGAGTAGATTGATTTCAAGCCGCCAAAATTTCTGACAGCCGAATAAATCCGCGGCATATTGTTTATAGTCATGATTACCCGGCCGCCGGAAAATTTGGAGACAAGCCAGGCGGCGGGCAAAGAACCGAAATCATAGGTGGTGATGATGTCCGGCTTGAAATTGAATTTTTTTACGTAGTAGGGCACGAAAAACAAAGACAACAAATCATAAAGCGGCTTGAAAAATGGCCCGACAATCTTCTGATGGCGTGAAACGAAACGATCGTTTAATTTAAGGAAATAGCTCCGGTATGCCCAGGAAAAAATAAAAAAATTATTTGATTTCGGGTTCAGCCGGTCGCGCTCCAGTTTTTCTTCCAGTTCATAAAACTTCTCGCGATAGATATCGCGCCAGTCGTAGTTTATCAATAAGATGTTCAATGGTTTATTGCTCATTGGTTTCTTGTTTTACCGGCTTGCGGCAGACGAAGCCGAGCATAAAAGCGAACAGGCTTGGCGACAGCGCAGCCAGGGGCATATACTTTTTTTGCTGGATCGGCACGATCGCCACCTCGGTAAAATATTTTTTGAGCATTTTTTCCAAGAGACGGGCGCTGAAATGATTGAGGTGGGTCGGCTCAACCATAGCGGTCAGCTCCGGGCGCCCGAAGAACAGGCGGATGCGGTTTTTCAGGCTGAAGATATTCGGCACGGTGCCGACGAACACGCCATCCGGTTTGATCAGCCGGCTGATCTGTTCCACTTTTTTTTCCGGATAATAAAGATGTTCCAGCACCTCGCTCATCACTACCGCATCCCACTTCCCCAATCCGAGTGAGTCCAAATCCTCGTTCAGATCATGCAAGATCGTCCGGCAACCGAATTTTTCTTTCAAGACCTGCAGGTTTTTCTCATCAAAATCCACGCCGGTAACTTCGTTGCCTTCAATATAATATTTAGTCAGCGAACCGTGCCGGGCGCCCAGATCCAGCACCTCTTTGCCACCACCGATGGTGTTTTTTATCAGCATTCCCCGTTCGGCCTCATAGATGCCGCCCTGGTTTTTGTCATTTCTTTTTTCGTATTCCTCAACTATTTTTTTCATTTTTTTGCAACAACAACTAGATTTTCTAAAAATTTAGTGGTGAATTTCGCGCTTATAAAATAAAGAATATTTAAAAATTTCTTTTTCCAGCTTTCCTTAAAGTCAACGCCAGGATCATAGAGAAAAGATGTCTCACCGACTGTAAAATTATTTTTTTCAAGCAGTTTTGAAATTGTTTTGGCATTAAAATAGCAGACATGATCGCTGTTCACCGTCGGTTCGGCCTTGCTGAACTTCTCGGCCAGGTTGAAAAGATTAAAGCAGTTCGGCGTGGTGATAATCAGCCGGCCGCCCTCTTTCAGGTTCCTGGCGCAGCTTTGCAAGAAAAGTCCGGGGTTAGAAAGATGCTCAATCAGGTCACCGGCGAAAATAACATCAAACTTCACCGGAAAATCGAAATGCTCCGCGCTACTTTTCAGATAATGGTCGCCGGAAAATTTTGTCTGGTCAAAATCCAAATCTAGGCCGTAGACCTCTTTGGCCTGTGCTTTAATAAGTTTGTGCGGCCAATTATCATCTGACGATTTTATACCCTGCCCCCAGAAGCCAACATCCAATACCATCTCGGTATTTTTTATCAATTTCGTTATTAGCTCTTTTTTATCCTGATAAATTTTAGACATAACTCTTGATAATTTTTTCAATCAGACCTTTCAATCCGTGTTCGGTTTCCACGATTTTACGCAGGCTCCCGCCGTATTTTTCCCGCTCCAAATCCGGTAATTTAATGAAAAATTTGATGCGCTCGGCGAGTGCCTGAAAATCTTTTTGCGGAAAAACCATCTGCTCCGCGAAGGCGGAGAGCATCTTTACCGCCGCCTCGTTAGAGGTCACAACCGACAGACCCGCGGCCATCGCCTCAAGAATCGCCTTGTCCAGGCTACCGGTCCGGCTCATATTTACGAATAAATCGGCGGCGGCAAGATAATTAATTATCTCCTCGTGCGGAATGCCTCCGACAAAAATCAATACATCTTCAAGGCCCGACTCTACAATCATTTTTTTTAACTCGCTTAAATATTTTTCCTGTTCCGGCGCGCCGACGCCGCCGATAATCTCAATTCTAAAACGCAAATTCTCTTTTTTTAATATTTCAGCCGCCCTGATCAAAGTTTCATAATCTTTGGCCGGTGAAATCCTGCCGATGGTAATGATCTTAAACGCGGAACTACGCTGATTATTAATAGCCGCTGATTCACGCGGAAAGGCGGGTATATTATTTCTGGCTTTATCATAAATCCTGCGTTTAATTTCTAATTTATTGCCAAAATTTATTAATAAGCCCAATTTATATTCTGAACCCTGAAGATATAACCAAAATTGTCTATCATCTTCCTTGGTTAAAAAGGGCTTGCTCTTCAATTCAATCAATACCTTATTCTCAACGATCAAATCGGGAACGTATGCTCCAATTTTTTCATTTTTATATATAACTGATATCTGTTTTTGTATTTCAACTTTTAATCCTTGGGAAGTAATTTCTTTGACCAATGCTCTTTCAATTATTTTTTCTTTAAAAGCGCCGCGAAATCTTTTCCAAACTTCAAAGCAGGCGCCCCTAATTTTATAAGTTAACTCGGGATATAAAAATTCTTGTTTTCCGCGTGTCTCTGCGTTTCCATCCGCGTGTCTCTGCGTTTCCATCCGCGTGTCTCTGCTTCTAAACTTATTAACGT
>Ga0265296_1001289_pt1 | contig 29574 bp, 30 predicted proteins | sample MunlanPumphouse1_FD_189073 | JGI IMG/M metagenome (GOLD analysis project Ga0265296, IMG submission 189073) | Groundwater microbial communities from a municipal landfill in Southern Ontario, Canada - Pumphouse #1 | ecosystem: Environmental > Aquatic > Deep subsurface > Groundwater | place... | reverse complement strand
GATGCTGGAAGTGGGCAAGGACAACCTGGACCTGGTGCAGTACCTGATGGGCCAGGCGCGCCTCAACGACGCCGATCGCCAGGCCGAACTGGTCAAGTACTTCCCCAACGCCAAGCCGGGCGACTGGAAGCTGGTCACCGCTGGCCAGCGCGTGCAGATCATCAAGCGTGATCCGCTGAAGGGCGCGGTGCTGCAGTTCGGTACCGAGATCGTGACCGACAAGGACCACACCCTCGCTGCGCTGCTGGGTGCCTCACCGGGCGCCTCGACCTCGCCGCCGATCATGCTCGACCTGATGGCCAAGGCCTTCCCGGAACAGATGAAGGCCGGTTGGGAAGCCCGCCTGCGCGAGATCGTGCCGTCGTACGGCCGCAAGCTCAACGAGAGCGCCGCGCTGACCAACGAGATCCGCACGCTGACCAGCCAGACCCTGCACCTGCCCTACCTGGAGGTCCCGGTGGAAGCAGGTACGACGCCGGCCCTGGCACCAACAGCCGCGCCGGCGCCGGGCCCGGCCAAGGAAAAGCGCAACGCCAACGAGGAACTGCAGGCGCTGTAAGCCTGCGGTTGCCATTGGACGGAAACGGACGGCCACCTTCGGGTGGCCGTTCGCGTTTGTGTCGCACCCACCTGTAGAGCCGAGCCTGCGCTCGGCTGCTCCTCGCGGTTGCCGACAGCCGAGCATGGGCTCGGTTCTACAGAAATCCCTGTCAGGCGCCGACAAACCCGTGCGCAATGACGCGAATTGTAATGTTGTTAAGAATTATTTACATTTGCGTCCTGTGCAGTGACCGCGCCGCTCCCAGATGGACCTGATGTGCCCGAAGCCGCCGCCCGGGTGCTGGACGACTGTTGCCGCCCCTTCCCCGCCTTCACGCTTCGAGCCCGCCATGTCCCTGACTCTCCGTACCCGCCTGCCCCGCCGTGCGCTGCTGCCGGCTGCCCTGCTGTCCTCCCTCGCCGTGGTTGCACCGTCGGCGTTCGCCGAGGTCGCTGCCGACGCCTCCGACGCCAAGACCCTGGACCGGGTAAGCGTGCGCGCCGAGCAGTCCGCGCCGCCGTCCAGCACCACCCGCCTGCCGATCACCCTGCAGGAAACGCCGCAGTCGTCCACGGTGATCGGCCTGCAGCGCCTGCAGGACGAATCATTGTTCAGCCTCAACGACGTGATGCGCAATGTCACCGGCGTCAGCGTGTCCTTCTATGACACCCAGCGCCCGCTGTACTACGCGCGCGGCTTTGCCATCACCGATTTCCAGGTGGACGGCATCCCCACCTACAGCGGCTCGACCAACCAGGAATACGACACCGCCTTCTACGACCGGGTGGAAGTGATCCGCGGCGCCAATGGTCTGCTCAGCGGCGCCGGCGTGCCGTCGGCCACGGTGAACCTGCTGCGCAAGCGCCCGGGCAAGGAGTTCGACGCCTCGTTCTCGGTCAGTGCCGGCAGCTGGGACTACCGCCGCATGGAGGCGGACGTGACCGCGCCGCTGACCGCCGACGGCCGCTTCCGCAGCCGCGTGGTCGCCGCCTACACCGACCGCGATTTCTATTACGACCGCTACAAAGAGAACAAGATGGCCGGCATGGCCGTGCTGGAAGGCGATGTGACCGACAGCACCACGGTCACCGTCGGCTACCAGACCCAGGACAACAACCCGGTGGGTTCGACCTGGGGCACCGTGCCGTTCTTCGACAGCAAGGGCAACTTCGCGCATCTGCCGCGCTCGACCAACCTGGCGCCGAAGTGGAGCTACTGGCAGCGCGAGACCAGCACGGTATTCGCCAACCTGGAACAGCGCTTCGGTGAGAACTGGCTGCTGAAGATCAACACCGCCTACACCCGTGGCAACGTGCAGAACATGCGCCTGTACGGCACCGGCAATCCCGACCCGGTGACCGGCGCGGGCATCTACCTGCGCACCGCCGCCGGCGATTCGGAAGACACCCGCCGCAACGTCGACGCCTACCTGACCGGCACCTTCAACCTGTGGGGCCGGGAGCACGACGTGACCGTGGGCGCACAGTGGGCCGACCTGGAAGGCACCACCAATACCCTGGCGCTGAACTACCCGCGCGATTGGGCGACCTGTGGCCGTGAGCGCTGCTACTACATCCCCAACGTGCACACCTGGGATGGCGACATCTCCGAAGTGACCTACACCCTCACCGGCGCACGCCGCGTGGCCAAGACCACGCAGAGCGGCTTCTACCTGGCCACCCGCCTGCGCCTGGCCGACCCGCTGGCGCTGATCGCCGGCGCACGCCTGAGCCGCTGGCAGACCCAGACCCGCGCCTACAACGCCGCCGGTGCCTACACCGCCACCAGCGGCGCGTACAAGGTGAGCGATGAAGTCACCCCGTACGTGGGCCTGGTGTACGACATCACCCCGAACGTGGCGGCCTATGCCAGCTACACCGAGATCTTCAACCCGCAGAACTACAAGGACCGCAACGAGAACCTACTGGCGCCAGTGCAGGGCTCGAACCTGGAAGCGGGCCTGAAAACGCAGTGGTTTGATGGCCGTTTGACCGCCAACGCGGCGATCTTCGAGGCCAAGCAGGACAACTACGCGGTGCGTGACATGGGCGTGCCGGAAGGCTCGCTGAGCGATGGCAGTTCGGCCTACATCGGCGTCAACGGCACCAAGGCGCGTGGCTGGGAAGTGGACGTCAACGGCGAGATCCTGCCGGGCTGGACGGTCAATGCCGGCTATACCCACGTCAAGGTGACCCGCGCGGCCACCGACCTGCTGTACGCCAATCCGGCCGAGAATCTGCTGCAGCTCAATACCCAGCTGCAGCTGCGCGGCGCGCTGGAGCGCCTGAGCATCGGCGGTGGCGTGCAGTGGCAGAGCAAGGTGCAGGGCTACAACATCCCCTACCCGGTGGGTGTGGGCACCACGGTGACGGTGAACCAGCCGGCGTATGCGCTGGTGCAGTTCAACGCCAACTACCGCATCAGCGACAACTGGACGGCGACGCTGAGCGTGCGCAACGCGCTGGACAAGACTTACTGGGCCAACCTGGACTACAACAACTACGGCGAACCGCGCTTCGTGGCGGCCAGCCTGCGCTGGAAGTTCTGAGGCGCGCAGCGGAAACGGTGGGTGCCGACCGTTGGTCGGCCGACGCTCCGCCACGACCAACGGTCGTGGCCCACCTGAATGGGCCCGCCTCCGCGCGGGCCTTTTCTTTGCTGCGCTGCGGGTTGCACAGCTCGCCATAATTATGGCGTAATTATTCCAACGCCATTCGGAAGTCCGTCGATGAACCCGAGCTGGGACACGCTGGAGCGGGGCCGCCAGGCGCGGCTGGAGCGCGCCGCGCCATGGGCCAAAGGCCACGAGGTGGCGGCCGGCGACATCGCCGATCTGCTGCACGCGCTGCTGGAGCCGGGCGACAAGGTCTGCCTGGAAGGCAACAACCAGAAGCAGGCCGACTTCCTCGCCCAGGCGCTGGCCGACCTCGATCCGGCAAGGGTGCATGACCTGCACATGGTGCAGTCGGTGCTGTCTCTGCCCTCGCACCTGGATGTGTTCGAGCGCGGCATCGCCTCCAAACTGGACTTCTCCTTCTCCGGGCCGCAGTCGGTGCGGCTGGCCAACCTGGTGGCCGAGGGCCGCATCCAGATCGGCGCCATCCACACCTACCTGGAACTGTTCGGCCGCTACTTCATCGACCTCACCCCGCGCGTGGCACTGGTCGCGGCGCAGGCCGCCGACCGCCACGGCAATCTCTACACCGGCCCCAACACCGAAGACACGCCGGTGATCGTGGAGGCCACCGCGTTCGGTGGCGGCATCGTCATCGCCCAGGTCAACGAGATCGTCGATACCCTCCCCCGCGTCGATATTCCTGCCGACTGGGTCAACTTCGTGGTGCAGGCGCCGCGCCCGAACCATATCGAACCGCTGTTCACCCGCGACCCGGCACAGATCTCCGAGATCCAGGTGCTGATGGCGATGATGGCGATCAAGGGCATCTACGCCGAGTACGGGGTGAACCGCCTCAACCACGGCATCGGTTTCGATACCGCGGCGATCGAACTGCTGCTGCCGACCTATGCCGAATCGTTGGGGCTGAAAGGCAAGATCTGCCAGCACTGGGCGCTCAATCCGCACCCGGCGCTGATTCCGGCCATCGAATCGGGCTTCGTCAAATCGGTGCACTCGTTCGGCTCGGAACTGGGCATGGAGAAGTACATCGCCGCGCGCGGGGATGTGTTCTTCACCGGCGCCGACGGTTCGATGCGCTCCAACCGCGCGTTCTCGCAGACCGCAGGACTGTATGCCTGCGACATGTTCATCGGCTCCACGTTGCAGATCGACCTGCAGGGCAACAGTTCCACCGCCACCCGCGACCGTATCGCCGGCTTCGGTGGCGCGCCCAACATGGGCTCGGACGCACGCGGCCGCCGCCACGCCAGCGACGCCTGGCTCAAGGCCGGCCAGCAGGCCGCGCGGCCGGGCGAAATGCCGCGTGGGCGCAAGCTGGTGGTGCAGATGGTGGAAACCTTCCGCGAGCACATGGCGCCGGCCTTCGTCGACCGCCTCGATGCCTGGGAGCTGGCCGAACGCGCGGCCATGCCGCTGCCGCCGGTGATGATCTACGGCGACGACGTCAGCCATGTGCTGACCGAGGAAGGCATCGCCAACCTGCTGCTGTGCCGCAGCCCGGAAGAGCGCGAGCAGGCGATCCGCGGCGTGGCCGGCTACACCGCCGTGGGCAGGGGCCGCGATCGCGCGATGGTGGAAAACCTGCGCGACCGTGGAGTGATCCGCCGCCCGGACGATCTCGGCATCAACGTGCGTGACGCCAGCCGCGATCTTCTTGCCGCGCGCTCGGTGAAAGACCTGGTGCGCTGGTCCGGCGGTCTGTACGACCCGCCCAAGCGCTTCCGCAACTGGTAAGGGGCACGCCATGGAAACCCTCGACTATCGATTCGACGGCACGACGCCTGTCCGTTTCCCCACCGATGCCGTGCTGGTGGGCGTACTGGCCTCGGGCAACCTGGAAATCCTGCTGGAACCGGCCGACCTGGACGGTGCGATGACGGTGCGCATCATCACCGCCGCGCGTGGCTTCGGCACGGTATGGCAGGCGGTGATCGCCGACTTCGCCCAACGCCATCCCCTGCGCGATGTACGCGTGTCGATCAACGATGCCGGCGCCACACCGGCCGTGGTCAGCCTGCGCCTGGACCAGGCGGTTGAGACTCTGCATGCCGGAGGCAAGCCATGACGCACGCACAGCGCAACAGCTATTACGAAGCCGATGCCCGCGCGCGCATCGCCGGGCTGCTCGATGCGGGATCGTTCCGCGAATTTCTCGGCCCGGCCCAGCGCGCCATCAGCCCGCACCTGGCGCAGCTCGACCAACCGGCCGCCTTCGACGATGGCATCGTCGCCGGCGAGGGACGCCTGCGCGATAAACACGTGCTGGTGGCCGCGCAGCAGGGTGAATTCATGGGCGGCGGTGTGGGTGAGGTGCATGGCGCCAAGCTGAGCGGCCTGCTGCGCCGCGCGGCAGACACCCATCCCGATGGCGTGCTGCTGCTGCTCGATACCGGTGGTGTGCGCCTGCATGAAGCCAACGCCGGCCTGATCGCCATTTCCGAGATCATGCGCGCCACCTTGGGTGCGCGTGCGACGGGGGTGCCGGTAGTGGCGCTGATCGGCAGTGGCAACGGCGCCTTCGGTGGCATGGGCATCGTCGCCCGCTGCTGCAGCACGGTGATCATGTCCGAGGAGGGGCGGCTGTCGCTGTCCGGTCCGGAAGTGATCGAGACCGTGCGCGGCGTGGAGGAATTCGATTCGCGCGACCGCGCATTGGTGTGGCGGGTGACCGGCGGCAAGCACCGCTACCTGATCGACCAGGCGCAGGTGCTGGTGCCCGATGCGATCGGCGCGTTTGCGCAGGCGGCCTTTGATGCGCTGCAACCGGACACCGCCAGCGCCGACACCGACGCGGCGCTGGCCGCGCTGCAGGCACGCCACGCCGCATTGAAAGCGCGCGTGGAAGCATGGGGCGACTGCAACGATGGACTGCAGATCTGGGCGCGCCAGGGCATTGCAGATCCAGAACGCTTGGCGCTGCTGGAAACCGATGCCTTCCTTGCCGCCACCGCGCACCGGAGCCTGCCATGAGCATGCCATTGACTACGCTGCTGGACGCGCTGTTCCCGCGTGGCCACGCAATCACGGTGAACGATTCGGTACTGACCGGAACAGCGACCACCGACGACGGCGAGGTGACCGTGATCGGCACCACCGACAAGATCGAAGTGGGCGTTGACCATGCGCTGGTGCTGGCCGACACCGTGCTGGCCAGCACCGCTGCCCATCCGCAGCGTCCGATCGTGATGCTGGTCGATACCGCCGGCCAGCGCCTGGCGCGCCGCGATGAACTGCTGGGCATCAACGGCTACTTCGCCCACCTCGCACAGACCCTGGACCTGGCCCGCCGTCGTGGTGCGCGCCTGGTCACGCTGGTCTACGGCGAATCGGTCAGCGGTGGCTTCCTGTCGTTCGGGTTGATGGCTGACCACATCCATGCCCTGCCCGATGCACAGGTGCGGGTGATGGACCTGCGCGCGATGGCAAGGGTGACCAAGCAGCCGCTGGAAAAACTGCAGGCGCTGAGCCTGACCTCGCCTGTGTTCGCGCCGGGCGTGGAGAACTACGTGGCGATGGGCGCAGTGCAATCGCTGTGGGATGGCGACCTGGCGCGTCACCTGCTGGACGCACTGCGCGCACCCGCCGACGGTGACCATCGCGCCGCGCTTGGCGCCGAACGGGGTGGCCGTACATTGGCTGCGCGGGTGGCCACTGCAGTGAGCCAGGGCAATGCCTGAGCGACCCGCCCGGCATACGCTGGTCTGGCTGTCGGTCGATGCCGATTGGCGGGCCGACGTGCCCACGCACGAGCCGCGCCTTGCCGCGTGGCTGGCGCACGGCTTCCCTGCCGTAGTGGCACGTCGTGCGGCGGATGATCCCGATCCGCGCCTGCGACTGGGCGTTCCACTGCCACCGGCCGAAGGCAAGCAGAGGCTGTCGTTGCGCGTACCGCTGCACGACGTCGCTCGCATGCACGCACCGCCGGCATTGAGTGAGCTGCTGGCGGCAGGCGACGCCGTGGTTCCGCAGGCGTGGCAGCAATCGCTTCACGACCTGCAGGCACTGGCCCCGGCCCGTGTGTTCGGCGCCTTCGCCTGGCAATGGCTGACCGCCCTGCCCTACGTGCATGAGCGTTCGGACATCGACCTGCTGTGGCAGGTGACCGACGCCGCGCAGGCCGAAGCGCTGATCGCGCAGTTGCTGGCATGGGAGAGCCGCCATCCGCATCGCCTTGATGGCGAGCTGTGCCTGCCCGATGGTGGCGCGGTGAACTGGCGCGAACTTGCCGGCCGCAGTCGCCAGGTGTTGGTGAAGCGCCTGGACGGAGCCGCATTGGAAGCGCGCGATACGCTGTTCGCCACGCGCGAGGCGATCGCATGATTGCCGCCCGCAAGCAGTTGCCCGCACACGGCACGATGGTCGACAGCGCACGCCTGGGACGGCTGGCCATTGCCAGCCTGCACACCGAGCTGGCCTGCGCCCCGAAACCGGGCCTGGTCACGCCGTTCAACAGTGGCAGCCATGACGACATGGATGCCAGCACCTTCCTGCGCAGCCTGTTCGCCCTGCGCCACTACTTCACTACGGTGGCCAGGGCCGGTGCCGCGGGTGCCCCCTTCACGGTGCTGCGCGATCACGGCATTGCCGCCGAAACGGCCATGCTGGCCGCCACCGCCGGTATCAACACCCATCGCGGCGCGATCTTCAGCCTTGGCCTGCTGGTGGCCGCCGCTGCTGAGCGCAGACGCGTGCATGGCCATGCTGTATCCGGTGCACAGGTGTGTCTGGCGGTCCAGCAGTGGAACGACGCGCTCATCGCGGCGCCACTGGACCCGCACAGCCCGGGACAGCGCGCGCGCGCACGCCATGGGGTCAGCGGCGTGCGCGAGCAGGCTGCCGCCGGCTACCCGGTACTGCGCGAGCTGGCCCTGCCGACCCTGCGCCATGCGCTGCACAGCGGCCTGCCGCGCGACGCCGCGCTGTGCCATACGCTGATGCAGCTGATGGCGCAGGTGGACGATCTGAACCTGCTGCACCGTGGTGGCGCCGAGGGCCTGCGTTGGGCGCAACAACAGGCAACCACCTTCCTTTCCTCGGGCGGGGCCTTCGCGCCGGACTGGCGCATGCGCCTGCAGTCCATGGGCGATGCGTTCGTGACGCGTCGGCTCAGCCCGGGTGGCAGTGCCGATCTGCTGGCCTGCGCCTGGTTCCTGCTGCAGCAGGAGGGCGTATGAGCCTGGCCCTGCTCTGCCCCGGACAGGGTGCGCAGCATCCGGCGATGTTCGACCGCGTGCGTGGCATCGCCGCTGCACGCGCGGTACTGGACGCGGCGGGTGATGTGCTGGGACGCGACGTGTTCGCTGCCGCAGCCGCCGACGACCGCTTCGACAACACACAGGCGCAACCGCTGCTGTGCGCCGCCAGCATCGCGCAATGGCATGTCCTGCGCGACGCCCTGCCGAGCCCGATCGTGCTGGCCGGGTACAGCATCGGCGAACTGGCGGCGCACGCCATTGCTGGCAGTTTCGATGCCAGCACCTGCCTTTCGCTGTCGGCCCAGCGCGCGCGCCTGATGGATGCTGCCAGTCCCGCCGGTGCGGGCATGCAGGCCATCCTCGGCCTGGATCGACAGATGCTGCAGCCGCTGTGCGACACGTACGGCGCGCACGTGGCCATCGCCAACGGCGCAGATCACTTCATCGTTGGCAGCACGCAGCAGGCACTGAATGCGCTGGCCGCTGCCGCGCACGCGCAGGGCGCGGAGGTGCGCCCGTTGCCAGTGCATGTGCCGGCGCACACGCCACTGCTGTCGGCGGCAGTCGCACCGTTTGCCGCGGCGCTGCAGGCGACCACCCTGCATGCCCCTCGCCTGCCACTGCTGGCCGGCATCGATGCACGGCCGGTGCGCGACACCACGACGACGGTGCATACGCTGTCCGCACAGCTGGCGCAGACCATCGAATGGGCACAGGTGATGCGCCAGGCCTTCGAGCGCGGCGCGCGCGTGTTCCTGCAGCTGGGCCCGGGCAACGCGCTGGCACGCATGATCGCCCCGGCCTATCCGTGCTGCGAGGTGCGCGCGATCGAGGAATTCCAGAGCCTGGACGGCGCGGCGGCGTGGGTCCGCAGCGCGCTGCAGCGGCTGCAGTAGCGGGGTTGAGCGGTAGCGGGTTTGAGCAGTACGTAACGCGCAGTACGTAACAGGCCATACCCCGGGATGGCGGGCTTCCATCCGTGCAGTACGCGAATCAGGTGTCTGGGAGGGCGCATGACTCCACAAATTGCAACGATCATCGGTCTGGTGATCATGTTCATCGTCGCCACTGCGATGCCGATCAACATGGGTGCCGTCGCCTTCGCGCTGGCCTTCATCATCGGTGGTCTCTGGGTCGACATGGGGGGCAAGGAAGTCCTCGCTGGCTTCCCGGGCGACCTGTTCCTGACCCTGGTCGGCATCACCTACCTGTTCGCCATCGCGCAGAAGAACGGCACCATCGACCTGCTGGTGCACTGGGCGGTGAAAGCAGTACGCGGCCATATCGTCGCCATCCCGTGGGTGATGTTCGTGATCACCGCGGTGCTGACCGCCTTCGGCGCGCTCGGCCCGGCCGCGGTGGCGATCATCGGCCCGGTCGCGCTGCGCTTTGCCAAGCAGTACCACATCAACCCGCTGATGATGGGCCTGCTGGTGATTCATGGTGCGCAGGCGGGTGGCTTCTCGCCGATCAGCGTGTACGGCAGCATCACCAATGGCGTGGTGCAGAAGGCCGGGCTGGAAGTCACCGAGATGGCGGTGTTCCTGACCAGCCTCGGCTTCAACTTCATGATGGCCACGATCTGCTTCTTCGCCTTCGGCGGCATCGCACTGCTGCGTCGCGGTTCGATCACTGCGGCGGGCTCGGTCGGCACGGCGGAACTGGCGATGGCCGGTGGTCCGCAGGCCTCGTCGCGTCAGTTCGCCATCGAAGGCCACGGCGCGCTGGTCGCGGCCGGTGGTGGCACCCTGTCCAACGATCCGGTGGCACTGGATGCGGTGGGCCTGACCCGCGAGCGGTTGTTCACCCTGATCGGCCTGCTCGGCCTGGGCGTGGCCGCGCTGATCTACAACCTCAACGTCGGCCTGGTTTCGATCACGGTAGCGGTGGTGCTGGCACTGCTGTCGCCGCAGAGCCAGAAGGGTGCGGTGGATGGCATCAGCTGGTCCACCGTGCTGCTGATCTGCGGCGTGGTCACCTACATCGGCGTGCTGGAACATGCCGGTGCCGTGGACTTCATCGGCCACGGTGTTTCCAGCATCGGCATCCCGCTGCTGGGCGCACTGCTGGTCTGCTACGTGGGTGGCATCGTCTCCGCGTTCGCCTCGTCGGCAGCAGTGCTTGGTGCCACCATTCCGCTGGCCGTGCCATTCCTGATGCAGGGCCATCTCAGCGCCGCCGGCGTGATCTGCGCGCTGGCGGTCTCCTCCACCATCGTCGATGTCAGCCCGTTCTCGACCAACGGCGCACTGGTAGTGGCCTCTGCCGCGAAGGAAGAACGCGAAACGCTGTTCCGCCGCTTCCTGGTCTACAGCGGCCTGGTGGTGGCATTCGGCCCACTGCTGGCCTGGCTGGTGTTCGTGGTGCCGGGCTGGATGTAACCAGCCAACGGTAGTGCCGGCCGCTGGCCGGCAATCTCATGAAGCCATCCAGCGATCATGGGTTGCCGGCCAGCGGCCGGCACTACCTGGCGTTACACTTTCCGCATGGCCATCGCTCCCGCTCCGCGTACTCCGAAGAAGCGCGCCCCTCTGTACGAAGAGGTGGCCGAACACGTGCGCGAGCGGATCTACGACTACCGCCTGCCCCCGGGCGAGTGGATCGACGAGCCGGCGTTGTGCGAGGAACTGGGTATCAGCCGCACGCCGTTGCGCGAGGCACTGAAGCTACTCGCCGCCGAAGGCCTGGTGCAGATCGATGCAGGCCGCGGTGCGCGGGTCACCCGATTGACGCTGGAAGACCTCAACCAGCTGTTCCCGGTGATGGCGATGCTGGAAGGACGCTGTGCGCATGAAGCGGTCAAGCACATCGACGACGCCGGCGTGCAGCAGCTGGAAGACCTTCACGCGGCGATGGAAGCAGCGGCGGCAGACGGCAATATCGCCGAGTACTACCGCAACAACTACCTCATCCACGAGACGGTGCAGCATTACGCCGGCAATCCGTGGCTGATCCGCATCACCCACGACCTGCACCGCATCCTGAAGATGCATCGCGGTCGCCAGCTGCTGGCCCCGGGCCGCACCGCGCAGTCGCTGGCCGAACACCGCGAACTGATGGAGTGCTTCCGCCAGCGCGATGCCGCGGCCGCCGAACGCACGATGGAACGGCACCTACTCAGCCAGGGCCAGGCCCTGGCCGCGTATGTGGCCAGCGGCGGATTGCTGAATGTGCCTGCGCCGTTGCCGACCAAAGGCGGAAGCTGAGTTCATGGGGTTGCCGGCCAGCGGCCGGCACTCCCCCGGCGAGGCCAGGTCACGGTAGTGCCGGCCGCTGGCCGGCAACCTCGATAGGTCACGTCCGGGTAGTGCCGGCCGCTGGCCGGCAACCTGGAACGTCTCCTCAATCGCCGCCGCCGCAGCTGCCGCCGTCACCGCCTCCACCGCTGTCGCCGCTGCCGCAGTCCGAGCTGCTGTAGCTGTGGTGGCTGTTGCTGTCTCCGGAATAGCCGCCGGAGAAATCGGCGGGCCCACTGCCATTGCCATCGCCCCGTGCGGGTGAGCCATCGGCAGTAGCCATCGCCATGCACACGATGGCGCCGACCAGCGGCAGCAGCCACACCACCAGCAGCTGCCCGGCGCGGCTGCTGATGGGAAGGTCGTCGCGCCCCAGCACCACGAAACTGGCCACCAGGTTCAGCCCCAGCACCAGGGCAATCAGGACGAGGGTCACAGCCAGCATGGCGCAGCTCCTTGCGACGGGTTCGGGCCCGCAGACGATACCACCGCCGCCGGTTCGCCCTGCCTGTCATGAAGATGGGACAATGTAGGGCGCGCCGGCCTGCCCTCGGGGCCGCCGGCCCCCCTGCACCACACGGAAGAAGAAGAACAACAACATGCTGAAAGTCATTTTCGATACCGACCCGGGCGTCGACGACGCGCTGGCGCTGCTGTACCTGCACAAGCATCCGCAGATCGACCTGATCGGCGTCACCACCACCTTCGGCAATGCCTCGGTGGAGTCGACCACCCACAACGCGCTGTACCTGAAGCAGGCCTGGGGCCTGTCCGCGCCGATCGCGCGCGGCGCTGAAGGCCCGCTGCAGCCCGAAGCCACCCCGGAAGCCTGGCCGGTGCACATCCATGGCCACAACGGCCTGGGCAACCACCCGGTGCCGGAGGCCCTGGATGTGGCCGCCGACAGCCGCCCGGCCCACCAGCTGATCATCGACCTGGTGCGCGCCCATCCGGGCGAAGTGACCCTGGTGGCGGTCGGCCGCATGACCAACCTGGCGCTGGCCCTGCAGCAGGCCCCGGACATCGCCGGCCTGGTGCGTGGCGTGGTGCTGATGGGCGGTGCGTTCCACGTCAACGGCAACATCACTCCGGCGGCCGAAGCCAACATCTGGGGCGACGCCGAAGCGGCCGACATCGTGTTCACTGCCCATTGGCCGGTCACCGCCATCGGCCTGGACGTGACCACCCGCGTGGAAATGGACCGTGACGGCCTGGACAAACTGGCCGCCATCGGTGGCGCCGATGCCGAACTGGTCCGCGCCCTGTCGCAGGACTACGTCGACTTCTATCTGCAGGCCGGCCACAAGGGCATGGTCGTGCACGACTGCTGCGCCTGCATCGCACTGACCCGCCCGGAGCTGTTCCAGTTCGAGCGCGCCAGCGTGCGCGTGGCCACCGACGGCGTCGCCCGTGGCATGACCATTCCCAAGCCGGAAGGCATGGGCTTCGGCCCCAGCGTGTGGGACGGCCACGTGCTGCAGTCGATTGCCATTGGCGTTGATGCGGCTGCGGTGCTCGCCGACATCGAGCAGACCCTGAAGGTCTAAGCGCTCACTGCCCGCCCCGGGACACGGGGCGGGTCTTCGGCACGGTCTCCGGCAGCGTCCACAGCACCGGCAGCACCAGCACCGCCACCAGCGCGATCATCGCCCCCGGCGCCGCCGCCCAACCGCTGCGCTCGACCCACCATTGCGCCAGCCACGGCGTCGCCCCGCCGAACACCGCGGTGGCCATGGTCACTCCCAACGCCAGTCCACTGACCCGGCCCTCGCCCGGGAACTGTTCTGCCGTGGCCGGTGCCGCCACGGCACTGATGCCACCGGCCACGCAGGCCAGCACCACTGCTGCGAGCACGATGCCCAGTGGCGCGGCAGACGCCATCCAGCCGAACATCGACAACGGCAGCAGCGCCGCCAGTACCGTCAGCCCCAGCAGCAGCGGACGCCGCCCGAAGCGATCGGACAACGCGCCGCACAGCGGAGTGATTGCGATCACCGCCACCGCTGCAATGGTCGACAGCCACAGCGCATCGCCTTCGTCGTGTCCCTGCGCGTGCAGGAACGCTGGCACATAGGTGATGCCTACGTAGTAAGTGATCGACCCCAGTGCGGAAATCGCGAACGTGCGTGCCACCGCACCAGGATGGTTGCGCAGGACATGCCGCAGCGGCGTGGCGGGAATGCTGCCTTCGCGTCGCTGCCGTTCGAACTCCGGCGATTCGTGCATGCCCGAACGCGCGATCAGGATCACCAGTGCCAGCGCCGCGCCGAAGAAGAACGGGATTCGCCAGCCCCAGCTGTCCAGCTGCGGCGCAGGCAACAGCGCCACCGTGAGCGCGGAGATCGCCACCGCCAGCAGCGCGCCCACTTCACTGGCCGCCGAAGCCAACGACGTGACCAGGCCGCGTCGTCGCGCCGGTGCGCTTTCCAGCAGATAGGCGACCACGCCGGTGTATTCGCCGCCCACCGAGAACGCCATCACGCAGCGCAGGACCAACAGCAGCACGCCAGCCGTCGCGCCGGCGGTCGCGGCGGTCGGCAGCAACGCGGTGGCCAGCATGGCCGCCGCCATCAGCGCCATCGAGGCCAGCAGCATCCAGCGCCGGCCGAGCCGGTCGCCCAGGTGGCCGAAGCACAGCGCACCGAGCGGACGCATCAGGTAGGACACCGCGAAGCCGGCCAAAGTAACCAGCATCGCCTCTTGGCCGCCGCCGAAGAACACCCGCGACAGCACCGTGGCGAAGTACAGGTACAGGGTGAAGTCGTACCACTCCACCACCGTGGACAGGCCGGCCACCCACATCGAGCGCTGCCGCCCCGCCGTCATTGCGTGTTTTCCTTCATCGCTGAAGGGTGTCACGGCGGCAGTGACGAAGCAGTAGATCCACGCCATGCGTGGATGCTCGCCTTCCGTGGCAATCGGGGTCGGGTCCCTTTGCTGTTCGCAAAGGGACCCGACCCCACTGTGTCACCGTGCCCGACGCAGGGTAATCAACGTGATCTCCGACGGCACGCCGATGCGCGCCGGGAATCCCGCCCACAGGCCGGCGCCGTTGCTCACGTACAGCGTCATGCCATTCACCGCATAGCGGCCGGAAACGAAGCCGCCGTTGGCACGCTTCACCAGCTGGTCCATGCCGATGATCTGGCCGCCATGGGTATGCCCGGAAAGCTGCAGCTTCACCCCGCGTGCAGCTGCTTCGCGCGCATTGCGTGGCCGATGGTCGAGCAGGATCACCGGCGCGGCCGGGTCGGCATCAGCCAGCGCGGCCTCCAGGTCGGGCAACGGCAGGCCATAGCGCGAGGCCACGGGGTCGGTCACCCCGGCGATCGTCAGCGCGGCATCACCACGGCGCACCTGGGTGTGGCTGTTTTCCAGCACCTGCATGTGCAGCGCGCGGAACGCCTGCATCCATTCGCTGTATTGCGCGTAGTACTCGTGGTTGCCGGTGATGGCGATCACCCCGTCCGGCGCTCGCAGGTCCGCCAGTGGGGTGTAATCGTTGCGGCGCGCCTGCACCGTGCCGTCGATCAGGTCGCCGGTGATCACCACAAGATCCGGTTGCAGTGCATTGCTTGCTGCTACGACCTGGCGCACCCAGTCGCCGGTGAGCAGGCGGCTGGCATGGATGTCGGTGAGCTGCAGCACGCGGTAGCCATCGAAGGCCGGCGGCAGGTCGGCGATTGCCACCTCGATCTGCCGCGGTTTGGGTACGGCCATGCCCTGGCTGACACCAAAGGCACTGAGCAGCAGCGCCAGCACTGCGGCAGACGGGCGCAGCGCCCTGCTGCGCAGTGCAGAGAGGGCGCGCGATGCGCGCAGCAGGCGCGCAGCCAACAGGCCGGCGTCCAGCACCAGCAGCGCCAGGGCCAGCAGCAGCACCGCGGTGGAGCCGGTGGCCAGCGTGGCGATGGCCATCTTCGGAATTTCCGGCGAGGCCATCGTGCCCCAGAAGCTGGCCACGATTCGCAGCTGCACGGCAATGCCGACCAGCAGCACGGACAGCACCACCTTCGACCAGATGGGCAGGCGCAACGGCCAGAACAGGCGCCAGGCCACATACAGGCCCATCAGAAAACCAATCGTACTCAGCACTACGACAATCCAGAACGGCAAACAGGCCCGCCATGGTGACGGCAGAAGATGGCAATGGATAGAGCCGAGCTCAGGCCCGGCCCCGGCGCCATCACGCTTCGGGCAAGCGCTCCACCCGCAACCGCGTGATGCGGCGCTTCTCCATCGCCAGCACGGTGATGCGGATACCGGCCACCTCCAGCGTGTCGCCGATGTCGGGCAGGCGGCCAAGTTGCTCCAGCACCAGCCCGGAAATGGTCATGTAGTCCGCGCTGCGCGGCAGCGACACGCCGGCCAGCCGCTGCAGGTCGTCCAGGGTCAGCGCGCCGTCGGCGTCCCAGCAGTCCTCGCCCTGCGCGACCACGCCATAGCGCTCGTCCTGGGTATCGGCCAGATCACCGGCGATCGCCGCCAACAGGTCGTTGGCCGTTACCAGGCCTTCCACGCTGCCGTACTCGTCCACCGCCACTGCCAACGGCACCGGGTGCTGGCGGATCAGCTCCAGGGCCTGCAAGGCACTGGCGCTGGACAGCACGTACTGCGGCTCGCGCAGGTTGCCTTCCAGCTGCAGTGGCTTGCCCTGCAGCAGGTCGGCCAGCAGGTCGCGGCTCTGCACCACGCCACGCAGGCTGTCCAGGTCACCGTCGCCCACCAGCATCCGCGTATGCGGCGACGTCACCAGCCGTGCGACCACGTCGTCGTGACCGCGCGCCATGTCGATCCACTGCACGTCGGCACGCACGGTCATCACGCTGGACACCGGGCGATCAGCCAGGCCCAGCACGCTGCGGATCATCTCGTGCTCGGCCGGCTGCAGGCGTTCTTCGGCAGTGCCGCGCTCATCGGCGTCTTCTTCATCGTGGCCATTGGCCTGGCGCGCGCCCAGCAGGCGCAGCACGGCGTCGGCGGTGCGCTGGCGGAACGGCTGGCGCTGCTCGTTGCGCTCGCGGTTGAAACGTATCCACTGGTTGAACGCTTCCACCAGGATCGAGAACGCGATGGCCGCGTACAGGTACCCCTTCGGAATCCTGTAGCCCAGGCCCTCGGCCACCAGGCTGAAACCGATCATCAGCAGGAAGCCCAGGCACAGCACCACCACGGTCGGGTGCTTGTTGACGAAGCGGGTCAGCGGCTTGCTGGCCAGCAGCATCAGCACCATCGCGATGGTCACCGCCGCATACATCACGCCGAGGTTGTCGACCATGCCGACGGCGGTGATCACCGAGTCCAGCGAGAACACCGCATCGAGCACCACGATCTGCGCCACCACCATAGCGAAGCTGGCGTAGACCTTCTTGCCATCTTCGTGATGCTCGCGGCCTTCCAGCCGCTCGTGCAGTTCCATCGTGCCCTTGAACAGCAGGAACAGACCGCCGCCCAGCAGTATCAGATCACGCCCGGAGAAGCTGTGCTCGAACAGGGTGACCAGCGGTTCGGTCAGTTTCATTATCCAGGCCAGCGCGGCCAGCAGCACCAGCCGCATCAGCAGCGCCAATGCCAGGCCGATCACCCGCGCGCGGTCGCGCTGGTGCGGCGGCAGCTTGTCGGCCAGGATCGCGATGAACACCAGGTTGTCGATGCCGAGAACGATCTCCAGCACGACCAGGGTTGCAAGGCCCATCCATATCGAGGGGTCAGCCAACCATTCCATTTCAGGTCCGTTTCGTCAGTAAGGGGAAAGTGGTGCGGTGCAGGTGTGCGGCGAGGCGAAGTTCAATCCGCATCCTGCGCCTGCGTCGGGTCATGCCCGAGCAGGTCGCCGGGGCTGCATTGCAGTTCGCGGCAGATCGCATCGAGCGTGGAAAAGCGGATCGCACGCGCCTTGCCGGTCTTCAGGATCGACAGGTTGGCCAGGGTGATGTCGATGCGACCGGCCAGCTCGGACAGGGTCATGCCGCGTTGCTGCAGCATGCGGTCCAGAGTGATGACGATCGCCATCAGATCACACCGTCCAGATCGTCGCGCATCGCTGCGCCGACGGTGAACACCCGCGCCAGCACGAACAGCATCAGCACTGCGACCAGGCCGGTGATCGACATGCCACCGCCCACCTCCATCCAGGCGAAGTCCGGCCCCATCCAGCTGGCGTAGAGCCCGATCACGATCGACAACACCTCCATCGCCAGCATCAGCCAGGCCATGCGTTGCAGGCGCACGGCATTGGCATGGGTGAAGGGGCGTTCGTTGGCCGCAGACCGCAGCAGCCGCGCCAGGTGGCGCAGGAACACCAGGCACAGCACCAGCAGCGCGACGATGGCGGCCAGGCCCACGCAGAAGTGCAGGAACAGATGCGAACCGTGTATGGCCGCCGCCTGCGCATCGTGCACGCTGTCCAGCAGCCAGCTGCGGTCGTAGGCCACCAGCGGCACCGCCAGCAGCGCGGCCAGGATGCCCAGCCAGCACATGGCACGCACTGCCTGCACGGCGGTCTGGGCCAGGGTGAACAAGCCGCGCGCAGGAGTGGCGCGGGCAGGACGAACGGTCAAGCAGCCTCCGATGTGGAGCGGCCCTGCCGCCCCGGGGTGTATTTATCGATAAACGATATATCACATCCGGGGGCTGTTGGCTGAATCGCTTCCGCTCCGGCGCCGTTACCGGGCGGGTGCGGATGCAGGCGGCGCGGCCTGTTCGCGCATCGCTTCGCCCGGCGTGGCCGAGGCCATCGCCTGCACCCCCGCTTCGGCGGCCTGCCGGGTAACCAGCCGGAAGCGCACGCGCAGCTTGCTTTCGCCCGGCGTTGCCCAGCCGTACTGGATCGCCACCTGGTCGCCGGACAATGGACCGCGCGAGGGCAGCGAGCGGATCTGCAGCGGTTTCGGCGCGGCCTGCATCAGCCGCGCGAAGCCCTTCTGCACCACTGCCGGGTCGGCCTTCTCGGCATACACGGTACAGGTGCCATCGTCGGCCCAGCTGACCGCATAGCGGCCACTGGCCAACGGCACCATCCACGCCATGCCCGGCTGGCCCTGCAGCAACGTGGCCGCCTCGGCCGGTTGCAGCGGGGTCAGGCCGTTGGCATCCATCAGCGACTGCAGGCGCGCCGGTGCGCCGATGTGCTGCATGCAGGCGGTGTCGAACAGTTCGCTGAAGGGATCCTGCGCCGGTGCCTTCGGCGCACGCGCGGGCTGGGCCATCACCACGATCGGCAGCAGCAGGCCAGCCATCAGCCAGGGCGCAGGGCGCATCGGAACTCCAGGGAACGGAAAACAGCGGGGAGGATGGCAAAGCCGGGTGGCAGAACGCAACGGGCACGCCCGTGCTTGACATCACCCAGCCGCAGGGAGAACATAAGTTAACGAATTAGTTAACCAACCTCATGGACCGCATCTTCGAAGCCTTGGCCTCCACCGCACGCCGGCAGATCCTGGCCTACCTCAGCGCCGGCGAGCTCAGCGCGGGCGAGTTGGCCGAGCGCTTCGATTTCAGCAAGCCGGCACTGTCCAGCCACCTGCGCATCCTGGAAGACGCCGGCCTGATCGAACGCGAGAAGCGCGGCCAGTTCGTGTACTTCCGGCAGGTACCCGACCGCCTGGCCAACACGCTGTTTTCCTGGGCCGCCGAAGTCTGTCCAGTGGGTGGCCCGCTGAAGCGCGAAGCGCGCGCACGCCGCAAGACCCCTGCCCGCTGAGGAGCACTGTGATGCCCGGTTCGACCCGCACCAGCCGTTCGTTCCCGAGTATCCAGCTTCCGGCACAGGACGGCGGTGGCCCGGTGGAAGTCACCCTGATCGCGCAGCTCGGCATCGGTGCCGGCGATGCGCTGGTGAGCGATGCCAGCCAGCGCCAGCGCCACCACCCCGCTTTCATCGATGCACTGGACGAGCCTTCAGCGCGGCTGGGTGGCATGCACCTGCAGCACGGCGATGCGTCGTCGCTGTACAGCTTCGTGGTGGGTGCCGGTGGTCACCCCTTCCATCGCCATGCCGGGCCGCGCATGTTCACCGCCATCGCCGGCAGTGCGGGTGCCGAACTACGGTTTGCCAGCGCGTCCGATGGGCAGCTGGCGGACGATCCCGCACACTTCCTGCGATCACTGCGTCGGGTCCGCATCCCACCGGACTGCCTGTTCACCGTGCGCTTTGGTGGTGGCACCTGGCACCAGTTCGCCTCGAACAGTCCGGCACACCCTGCCCTGTTCGCGCTTTCGTGCCACAGCAATGAGCTGGCCGGGGCGATGAGCGAGCAGGCACGCGTACAAGCACAGGCCAACGCCGCAGACATCCCAAGCTTGACCGACGTGCTGCCTGCGGCGCACTGGCCCACCGCAACCACGCTGGCGGCCACACCGTTGCTGCAACTGTCACTGCAGGCGGCAGCACCCAGCCTGCGCGCGCGCCTGTGCGCGCAGACGCGCACGCTGCTCGGGCCGCTGCGCCGCCTCAGCCTGGAGCCACTGCGCGGATTCGTGGAACGGGCGACGCCGGCGTACCCGGTCTGCAGCAGCGCAGCGCCGACGCAGGGGTTGCTCGCCAGCGCACTGCCGCACAGTCACTACAACGACACGACCACGCTGGCGTTGCACGGCGGGCAGACCGGCCACCGCTCCGCCTCCGCCCTGCTGGCCGACGTACTGGACGGATTCCTGCGCAACCCGCCAGCCGGCGTCGGCCGCTTGATGGCCCTGCGCAATCGCCTGGTTGCGCCGCTGCGTCTGCGCACCTCCCCGCTGGGCTGTCCGGTGTCGTCACTGCTGTCCAGCGACCGCAGCCGCGTCTTCGGTGGTCGTTTCCCGGTACTGGATGCGCAGGTGGATGCGGAAGACCGGTGTGCCGAAGTGCTGCTCGGTGCGGATGACCGCCATCTGCGCTTCCGCAGCAGCGTACGCGTGCAGTTCAACGAGGATGGCCAGGTCGAAATCAGTCTGGGCTCGCGCGTGCAGACGCTCAATGCGTTCGGTCGCTTCTACATGGCGATGATCGACAGCGCGCACCGGCATTACGTGGCGCCGGCCCTGCTGCGCCGCGCAGTAGAACATGCACTGGCGCCGGAACTGGCCGCGTGGTCCGGCGAGCCTGCGCACTCCTGACCCATGCACGCAAGGCACGGGGCCCTGTGCGGCTTCCGCGATCAGACCACGATCTCGCCTTCGTCCTCGCCATCCCAGTAATGGATGCGGCTGGCGTGTACGTGGATCAGCACCAGACCCGGCGTATCCACGCCCTGTTCGAACCACCGCTCCAGGTCCTTCACCCAGTGCTGGGCCATCGTGCCGCGATCGCGGATCAGCGTTGCCCTGCCCTGCACGTGCACGAACAGCGGCGGCTTGCCCAGCAGCGACTTGCTGCCGGTCAGACCCAATGCCACGTTCGGGTCGGTGCTGATCTCGCGCACCATGTCGGTGTCTTCCATGGTGAAGAACCAGCTGTCGCCATCGTAGTCCACATCGCCGTTGTTGCTCATCGGGCGCCCGGCGATCTGACCATTGGCGTGAGTCTGCAGCATGGTGAAATCGATGCCGGCCATTTTCTTGGCCAGTTCAGGCAGGGTGAGCGTAGTCATGGGTGGTTCCTTCGACAGGTGGGCGCCCAGCGTCTGCCCACTGCGGTGACCGAGGCGTGGATGGCTGCTGCCGGTTTCTTCACGTGGTGAGCCTATGCGGCGTTCCCCGCGCAGCGCACTCGCGCTGCAGTGACCATCCACCGTAAATGCGGATAGCGGAACACCAGATCGTCCGGATCGCTGCGCACCGCCTGCGCATCCAGCACACCGCCAAGGCGAACCGCCACGGCCTGCGAGGCGTGGTTGTCCGCTGCCATGTAGCTGACCAGGGTCGGCAGGCCACGCACCACGAACGCCCAATCACGCAGCGCCGCGGCGGCTTCGCTGGCGAAACCCTGCCCTTCCTGCCCGGCATACAGCAACCAGCCCAGTTCCTGTTCCGGGAACAGCGGGCCATGGTTGATACCCACCTGGCCGATGCACTCGCCCGTATCGCGGCGCTCGATCATCAAGGCGCCGTGACCGAACAGATGCCAGCTGGCGAGGTCGTGACAGAACTGTCCCCACGCAGCGACCTCACCGAACGGCCCGCCCATGCCGCGCGCCCGCGGCGAGGCCAGGAACGCGGCATACACCGGGAAGTCGTCCAGGCGTTGCGCGCGCAGACGCAGGCGGGGTGTTTCCAGCAACGGGATGTCGATCATGCGTGGATCGGTCAGTACACGGCCAGGAAGCCACAGCCGCGGCGCTGTGGCTGGCCTTCAACCGTCACCTGCACGCTGGCCGATGTATCCACGCCTTCGGCATTGCGGCAGGGCTCGCGCTTGATTTCGACGATGGTCGGCTGCGTGCCCAGCTCACCGTTGAGCACCGTCAACGAACTGGGCGCACCGGCCGGTTGGCCGAGGTAGCGCAGCGTGCCTGCGCTGCTGCGGCCAGCAACGGTGAGCGTGGCATCGTGGTTGCCCTTGCCGGTGGAGGCGATCTCGATGGACCAGCCTTCACCACCGCCGGTGAAGGCCGGTACCGGGCTGGCATCCGCAGCGATCGAAGGATGACGCGGTGCATCGGCGCCCGCATCGGCTTGCGGTGCGCTGCTGGCGCAGCCAGCGAACAGGCCCGCCACCAGCGCGGCAGTCACAACGGAACGCAGAGTCATGGCGTACTCCTCCGGCAGACGAGGCTCCAGTCTAGGCAGCAGCACGTGCGCTGGCGATGAACGAGGCTATCCTCAGCGTACCGCACGCCCACCCGTAGCCACCTGCACCCGGTCGCGGCCAAGCGATTTGGCCGCGTACATGGCGGTGTCGGCGGCGCGTACCAGCGCGTGCCAGCCGATCGGGTCAAGCGTGCCCTGGGCAACGCCGAAGCTGGCGGTGACCCGCAGTATCTCGCCACTGCCCAGCACGATGTCCTTGCCGCGCAGTGCCACCCGCAGCGACTCGGCCAGCTGCCGGCCACTGGCCAGATCGCCGTCGGCCAGCAGCACCAGGAATTCCTCGCCGCCATAACGGGCGACGCTGTCGTTGCGGCGCAGGTGGCTGCGCAGCAGCTGCGCCACCTGCACCAGCACATCGTCGCCGGCCGCATGGCCCTGCCCATCGTTGATCGCTTTGAAATGATCCACGTCCAGCAGAATCACCACCGCCTGCGTGCTTCCATCGGCATGCCGCTGTCGTACCAGCTCTTCCAGCGAGCGCCGGTTCAACAGGCCGGTCAGCTGATCGGTATCGGCCAGCTCACGCAGTTCACGGGTCAATGCCGAGCGCTGGTGCGACTTCGCCCGCAGTACCTCGATGGCATCGAACAGGCGCTGCATTTCCGCCATCGGGTGGGTGGCATGCTGCTCGGTGCCCGGCGTATCCGAGGCGATCTGGATCACCTGTGCCTGCGCCTGCAGCAATGGCCGCAGGATCTGCACGTGGGCGATGCGCAGGGCCAGCGCAAGCAGCAGCAACGTCCCCAGCACCGTGGCGGCCAGCACGGCCAGGCGTACCGCTTCCTTGTTGCGGGTGTGCTCGAAGCGCGCGATCGAAACGCCGAGGTAACCATCGCGCAGCGCTTCCAGCGATTGCAGAGTGGGCACGTAGCGCGCGGTGAACTCGGCCGCCGTCCAGGGCGGCGATACGCCGCGCCGGCCATCTTCGATCAGCTGTTCCACCATCGGCAGCGACTGGCCGAAGAACTGCCGGCGCGCCATGTCCCAATGCCAGGACAGCGTCGGCTCGCTGCGGAATACAGACTCGTGGCTGGCCGCCAACCGCCACAGCTCCAGCAGGCGGCCCTGGGTCTGCTGCGCAGCGCGCACCTGTGGCTCCCGCCACGCGCCGGGCACCGCCAGCGGCACCATCACGTTGGATGCCAAGCGGCCACCGTGCTCGCGCAGGTCGATCAGGATCTGCCCCTGCATGGCAGGAATCGCGGCTTCGCGATCAGCGGCGACCAGGTCGCTGATCTGCACCGACGTCAGCGCCTGCAGCCGGTCGTACACCGCGAACATGCTGTTGATCGCGTGCTCCACGTCCTCTGCCGAGCGCTCGCCTCTGGGCAGTGCGGCGACGCGGTCCACCGCAGCGCGCGCGGTCTGCAGCCGCCGCTGCGCTTCATGCAGGCGTGGTGTTTCGTCCACCACCCGCGGGTCGGTCTGGAACACGCTCTGCAGGTGCTGCGTCGCTGCGTCCACCCGCTGCCGGGCGACCACCAGCTGTGCAGCCAACCGGCGCTGCTCCTGCGCATCGGTGCTGTCGGCGCCGAGCAGGCTGTTGGCCGGTCCGCGCTCGGCCGACACCAGATTGGCCAGTTCGAAGGTCTGCCTCAGCTGCCGCAGGCTGACCAGGTTGGCCTCGGCTTCGGTATAGCGCTGCGTACCCTGCACCAGCGCAATGACCATCAGCGGCAGCGTGCACAGCACGAACAGGCCTGCGAGGATCCAGAGCCAGGTCTGCAGTCCGTTTGGCGATGCCCTGCGGCCCATCGATGTATCCCCTGGCGTGCGGATCAGTGTAGCGCTCTGCCCGGGTGAAGGCGGGTCAGATCCAGCGCTGGTCCACCAGTTCACGCTTCACGTAGGCGTAGAACACCGGCGCAGCCACCAGCCCCGGCAGGCCGAACGCCGCTTCCATCACCAGCATGGCCAGCAGCAGTTCCCAGGCGCGTGCCTGGATCTCGCCGCCGACGATGCGCGCGTTGAGGAAGTACTCCAGCTTGTGGATCACCACCAGGTACAGCAGCGCAGCCATGGCCACGTAGAACGATACCGACAGCGCGACGATGGTGATGATGGTGTTGGAGATGATGTTGCCCACCACCGGCAGCAAGCCGGCGATGAAGGTGATCAGCACCAGCGTCTTCGACAGTGGCAGGTGCACGCCGAACAGCGGCAGCACGCCCAGCAGGAAGATGGCAGTGAACACGGTGTTGAGCAGCGAGATCTTGACCTGGGCGAACACCACCTGGCGGAACGCGGTGGCCAGGCGGCTGGTGCGGCCGATCAGTTCCTGCGCAAGCGGGCCCATCTTCGGCAGCGGCAGTTCGTCGTACAGCGCAATCATCGCGCCCAGCACCATGCCGATCAGTACGCGCACCCCCACCTGTACCACTGACGTGCCGGCCACGCCCAGCTGGCGCTGGTGTTCGGCGGCCCAGTCGTTGACGGCCGCACGCAGTGCCGTCAGGTCTTCGGGGATGTAGGGCTGCAGCAGGGCCGGCACCTGGTGCCGGGAGGTGTTGAGGATGTCCATCAACCGCGCCAGCAGCACGTCAGGGCCACCGGTCTCGTTGCGGAAGAACGCGGCCACGCCGATACCGGCCAGCACCAGCACGCCGATGATCACCGCCGACAGCACGATCACTGCGATCGCCCTCGCCCGCCCGGGACGCAGCTTGCCTTCCACGGTGGAGGCCAGCACATGGGTCAGCTGGAACACCAGCAGGCCCGACAGCAGGGTCACCACCAGGCCAAGCTTCAGTGCCAGCCACATGCCCAGCAGCATCATCAACCAGGCGGCGATGCGTGCGGCGGGAGGCTTGGGCAGGGTCGGGATGACGAGCGACATCGGGGCACATCCTGGAGGGGTGGCCCATGGTAGTGGATCGAGGTGATGCGCCCGCGCACACGCGCATCCCTGCGGCCGCCGCCTGCCGTCAACGTGCAACCACCGCCCCGGCCGAGCGCGCCAATGCGGCCGCCTGCTGATCACCCTTGCGCTCGCTGTAGCGATCCACCAGGTAATCCGAACGGTCCCGCGTGAGCAGAGTGAACTTGACCAGCTCCTCCATCACATCCACCACCCGGTCGTAGTACGCCGAGGGTTTCATCTGCCCGTTCTCGTCGAACTCCTGCCATGCCTTGGCCACCGACGACTGGTTGGGGATGGTCAGCATGCGCATCCACCGCCCCAGCACGCGCAGCGTGTTGACCGTGTTGAACGACTGCGAACCGCCACTGACCTGCATCACCGCCAGCGTCCTGCCCTGCGTCGGGCGCACGCTGCCATCTTCCAGCGGCAGCCAGTCGATCTGGTTCTTGAACACGCCGGTGACCGTGCCGTGACGCTCCGGGCTGATCCAGACCTGGCCTTCGGACCACTGCGACCACGCGCGCAGGCGCTGCACTTCAGGGTGATCGGCGCCGACGCTGTCGAGCATGGGCAGCGCATGCGGATCGAACACCCGGGTCTCGCAGCCGAGGTGGCGCAGCAGGCGCTCGGCCTCCATCGCCAGCTTGCGGCTGAACGACTGCGGACGCAGCGAGCCATACAGCAGCAGGATGCGCGGCGGGTGCGCACGGCCGGCGCCCAGCAGGGTCGGGTCAGGCTGGGGAAGCGAGGCTTCGGCCAGATTCGGGAGGATGGGACTTGCGATGGATTCATTCATTCGACTATTCTAGAAATATGGAAACGAAAAATGCAATCGCCGCCCTCACCGCCCTTGGCCATGCCACCCGCCTGGCCGCCTTCCGATTGCTGGTGGAAGCCGGCCCGGCCGGCCGCATGGCCGGCGACATCGGCACCGCCCTGCAGGTGCCGCCGGCCACGCTCAGCTTCCATCTGAAGGAGCTGCTGCAGGCCGGGCTGGTCGAGAGCGAGAGCCAGGGCCGCAATGTCTGCTACCGCGCCAATTTCAGTGCCATGACCGGCCTGATCGAGTACCTCACCCACAACTGCTGCGCAGGCTCGCCCGATCCGGCCTGCAGCCCGACGTCCCCTGATTGCGCCTGCTGACCGGAGATCCGCTTCGTGACCACCCAACGCGTCCTGTTCCTGTGCACGGGCAATTCCGCCCGCAGTGTTCTTGCCGAAGCCACGCTGCGGGCGTGGGCCGGCCACCGCTTCGAGGTGTTCAGCGCCGGCAGCCAGCCGGCCGGCGCGGTCAATCCATTCGCCCTTGCCCAGTTGCAGGCCGAGGGCATCGCCACCGCAGGCCTGCGCAGCAAATCGTGGGACGAGTTCGCCGATGCCGCGCCGATGGACCTGGTGATCACGGTCTGCGATGCCGCAGCCGCCGAGGCGTGCCCGGTGGTGTTCGGCGACTTCGTGCGCACGCACTGGGGCCTGCCCGATCCAGCCGCCGTCGAGGGCAGCGCGGATGACAAGGCGGCCGCGTTCGCGCAGGCGCATGCCATCGTCAAGGCGCGGTTGCTGGCCCTGCTGGCATTGCCCGCTGCCACCTGGTCCGACCGCGGGCAGTTGAAAGACGCGCTGGATCGCATCGGTTTCGTGCAACCCGAGGACGGCCAGGCGTGAGCGCGCCGGCACCGATGGGGTTGTTCGAGCGCTACCTGACGCTTTGGGTGGCGCTGTGCATCGTGGCCGGCACCCTGCTTGGCCACGCACTGCCGCAGCCATTTGCTGCGCTGGCGTCGGCGGAGGTGGCCAAGGTCAACCTGCCCATCGCCGTGCTGATCTGGTTGATGATCATCCCGATGCTGCTGCGGGTTGATTTCAGTGCGATGCGCCAGCTCGGCCAGCACTGGAAAGGCATCGGCGTGACGTTGTTCATCAACTGGGCGGTCAAGCCGTTCTCGATGGCACTGCTGGGCTGGTTCTTCCTGCGCCACGTGTTTGCCGACGCGCTGCCCGCCGCACAGGTCGACAGCTACATCGCCGGGCTGATCCTGCTTGCAGCCGCGCCCTGCACCGCCATGGTGTTCGTATGGAGCAACCTGTGCCGCGGCGATGCCAACTTCACCCTCAGCCAGGTGGCGTTGAACGACGCCATCATGGTGGTGGCGTATGCACCGGTGGTGGCGCTGCTGCTGGGCCTGTCGGCGATCAGCGTGCCGTGGGACACGCTGCTGCTGTCGGTGTCGCTGTACATCATCGCGCCGGTGCTGGTGGCGGCACTGCTGCGGCGCTGGCTGCTGGCCCGCGGCGGGCAGGCCGGCCTGCAGTCCGCACTGCGGAAGCTGGGGCCGGTTTCGCTGCTGGCCCTGCTACTGACGCTGGTGCTGCTGTTCGGCTTCCAGGGCGAGCAGATCGTGCGGCAGCCACTGGTCATCGCCATCCTGGCGGTACCGATCCTGATCCAGGTCTACTTCAACTCGGGGCTGGCCTACCTGCTGAACCGCCGCCTGGGGGTCGCCCACTGCGTGGCCGGACCCTCGGCGCTGATCGGCGCCAGCAACTTCTTCGAACTGGCCGTGGCCACCGCCGTGGGCCTGTTCGGCGTGCATTCCGGTGCGGCGCTGGCGACGGTGGTCGGTGTATTGATCGAAGTGCCGGTGATGCTGTCGGTGGTGCGTATCGTCAATGCGTCGCGCGGGTGGTATGAGCGGCGCTGAGGCAAGGACGCGCCGTACGCCTGTCCGCAGGCTTCCAGCACAGCAGTCCTCAACACCGACTTCACCCGTGATGGGCTTCGATGCCCACACAGGTTCTCGACCGCCATCCACGCTGCCCACCCTGAGGACGTTGCCGTGAACACATCACTTCACTCTCTTGCGAAGCTGGCCGCCCGCGTGCTGCTGATGCTGCTGTTCCTGGTATCGGGCTTGGGCAAGCTGTCCGACCCGGCGGCAACACAGGGCTACATGACGGCGATGGGTCTTCCCGGCATCCTGCTGTGGCCTACCATCCTGTTCGAGATCGGCACGGCACTGTGCATCCTGTTCGGCTTCCAGACCCGGGCAGTGGCAGCGGTGCTGGCCGCCTTCAGCCTGGTCACGGCCTTCATCTTCCACCACCAGCTGGCCGACCAGGTGCAGCAGATCATGTTCCTGAAGAATCTGGCCATCGCCGGCGGCTTCCTGCTGCTGGCGTGCAGCGGGCCAGGGCGCTACAGCGTGGACGCGAAGCGCGGCAGGCCCTGAGGCAGCGAAGGCGCGGCATCATGCCGCGCCGCCATTGCCCTCACCCTTTCTTCGGCGATGCCGTCGAGCCCCGCACCATCAGGCTGAACTCCAGCGTCTGCTGACGCGGCACGTCCGCCTGTTCGATGATGGCGAGCAGCAGGTTGACCGCGCGCTCGCCGATCTCCCGCATCGGCTGCCTGATGGTCGTCAACGGAGGCGTCAGGTAACGCGATGACGCCAGGTCATCGAAGCCAACGATGGACAGGTCATCGGGCACGCGGACGCCCAGATCGCGGCAGGCTGCCAGGGTGCCCAGCGCCATCTGGTCGCTGAAGCAGAAGATCGCGGTGGGCGCCGGCGCGACGGCCAACAGTGCCATCGCGGCCGCATGACCGGACTCCACGGAAAAGTCACCCGGCACGACGCTGAGGTGGCGCAGGCGGCCACGCGCCCTGCCGGCGGCGCGAACCCCTTCCAGCCGTTGCGTGTGCAGCGGATTGTCGGGCGGTCCGCCTACCACGGCGATCCGCTCGTGCCCCAAGCCGTATAGGTGTTCCATCACCGCGCGTGCAGCGGCGGCGTTGTCGATGTGGACGCTGGGGATGCCCAGCGCGGGATCGAACTCGCACCCGTTCACCACCGGCGCAGCAGCGCCCTGCTGCCGGACGATGTCGCGTGCCGTGGGCGGCAGGCGATGCCCCAGCACGATCAGGCCATCGGCTTCGTTGCGCCGGAGCATCTGCGCGTAGCGCTCCTCGCGCTCGGGGAGGTTCTGGGTGTCGCCCAGCAGGACGGCGTAGCCAACGGCCTGCGCCGCGTCCTCCGCGCCCTGCAGGATCTGCGCGAAGAACGGGTTGGCGATGTCCGGCACAGTGACCAGGATCTTGCCGCTGCGCTGGGTCTTGAGCGTCCTCGCCACCGTGTTGGGGACATAGCCCAGCGCGGCGGCAGCCTGCTCGATACGCGTGCGCGTGGCGGGCAGGACTTTGTCCGGCCGGGAAAGTGCCCGCGACACCGTCCCGGCAGAGACGCCGACGTGCTTTGCGATGTCGTAGATGGTCGCCATGGCGTTAGTTCTCCTGTCCGCTGTGCAGTGCACAACAGGTCCTGCGTGAGCCCCTGCTAGGATAATGCAATCGATTGCATCGAGGGCGAATCACG
>Ga0265296_1001288_pt1 | contig 29649 bp, 35 predicted proteins | sample MunlanPumphouse1_FD_189073 | JGI IMG/M metagenome (GOLD analysis project Ga0265296, IMG submission 189073) | Groundwater microbial communities from a municipal landfill in Southern Ontario, Canada - Pumphouse #1 | ecosystem: Environmental > Aquatic > Deep subsurface > Groundwater | place... | reverse complement strand
CATCATAAACTAATTTTACAAAAAAAGTTAAACAAGGTATATCTCCATGTATTTGATGATGATATATTGTTCTTAATGCTGCTTTCCATGTATATCTTGTGTTAGTTCTTCTACTTGTCATAGGTAAATGTTGTCCATAACTTATTTGATTTGCCCCTACATTTATTTTGTTATGTTCTTGATGCATTTCCTTATAGGTTTTTGCGTCTATGTTTATCATAGCATCTTTTGTTTCAAAAAATAAGTCAGAACTTATAGGAGCAGAATTAACTTGCCAATTTGTATTTTTTGATATTATAGATTGTAAAACTCTCTCTGCACCTTTTTCTACATCATTTTCCTTGTATCCTAAATTTGAGTAATCTCTTTTTATGTTTTCTTTAGAATTAAAACCCTCTTCTAATTCTTTAATGTTCTTAGTTAGAATATTTTTTATTTCATTAAAATATATTTTTTCTAATTCTTCTATTTCTTTTTGCTGCATATTTTTTATAATAAAACATGATATAAAAACTTATCCAAGGAGAACAAAAAACTTCAAGAGAATTATCTCCCATAATTCATAATAAAAACACAAAGTTTTTTTATTATACAAAATATTTTAAACTCCTTTCTCTTTTTTTCAATATGCAATTCATGGAAACCAGGAAATTTCCAAGAATTCCATTTTGAGGGAATGATATAAACAAAATGCAATTCAAAGAGGGAACGCCGTTATATTCCTACGAGGTTGAAAGAGAATCTGGTGAAGATATACTTTATATTAATTATATCGGGGCGCCGTTTGTTCCCAGTCTCGCTGAAAACGCGGAAGTTATGGGGAGGACGGTTGATTTTTTAATTGAAAATCCCAATGTTTCCCGGATTGTTTTTGTGCAACAGAAAAATTATAATTATGATTTCAAGGAAACTTCAATGCTTCTCGAAATTGCCCAGATTTATATTTTTTTGATTAAACAAGAATCTGTTTTGAGCCAGGCAAAGCTTGTTAGTGGAATGAATTTTCAGCAATTTTTTTCCAAGAGGTACAACGATGTTTTTTCTTTTTTATTCTTGCTGAAGCAAGATCCGATTATGGCTTACCATGAGCTGAGGAGAATTATTATTGATGCTAATGTTTTTCTTCAACAGATTGATGTTTCTTTCAAGGGAGATCAGAAAAATTATATTTCTCTTTTGGAGAAAATTTTAGGGATGGTGGAGAATACAAAACTCATTCAAGAAGTTCTTCCTTATGTTTCTAAATATAAAACTGGCGACAGGGAAATTTATTATAAAATTTTTAAGCCAGATGTAATTCCTAACTTTACTTTTACTCGGCTTGTCGCTGATTTGCCTGAAGATGCTGAGATTGTTGACCAGTATAAAATTGCGCAGGAAAGTTACGATGAATCTTTGGTTACAATTCTTAGGAAAAAAGACGAGGCGAAATTAATTTATCATTTGATTCCGCCGGAGAATGTTCTTCCTGAAGAACAGACAATGCTTTTGAATCTCGCGAGGACAGTTTTAATTGAACATCAACCCAAGGCAGAGGAATTTACAGATACGGAAAGAACAAGGCAGGTTTTTTTTAATATATCCAAGGATTTATTGAGAGATTTGTCCCAGAGCAAGGGTGTTGGCTTGTCTTATTCAGATTTAAATAAATTGGCGACGATTTTAGTCAGGCACACTATCGGCTTTGGTGTTGTTGAAGTTTTACTGCAGGATAAAAAATTACAGGATATTGTTTTGAACGCTCCTATTCCTCTTACAAATATTTTTGTAAGGCATGGGGAGTTTGATGAGTGCTCGACGAATATTCTTCCGAGTTACGAAGATGTTAATTCTTGGGCTGCAAAATTCAGAATGATTTCTGGAAGGCCGCTCGACGAGGCGAATCCGATTTTGGATACTCAACTTGGAATTGGAAATATTAGAGCGAGAATTGCAATTATTCAACAGCCACTTTCTCCTGATGGTTTGGCTTATGCAATCAGAAGACATAGAGAAGAGCCCTGGACTTTGCCTTTATTTATAAAAAATAAAATGATTAATCCTTTTGCAGCGGGCTTGATGAGTTTTTTAATCGATGGAAGCAGAACACTTTTAATTGCTGGAACAAGATCGTCGGGAAAAACTTCTTTCTTGGGAAGTTTGATGCTTGAAATTATTCCTCGTTATAGAATTATTGTTCTTGAAGATACATTGGAATTGCCGGTTGAATCTTTGAGAAAATTAAAATATGATATTTTAAGAATGAAAGTTAGAAGTGCGTTGCTGAAGACAAGCACAGAAGTTTCTGCTGAAGATGGAATTAGAACTTCTTTAAGACTTGGAGATTCTTGTTTAATCGTCGGTGAAGTTAGAAGCGAGGAAGCAAAAGCACTTTATGAAGCAATGCGTATAGGAGCATTAGCGAATGTCGTGGCTGGAACAATTCATGGTGCATCGCCGTATGGTGTTTTTGACAGGGTTGTAAATGATTTACAAGTTCCTGCAACTTCTTTCAAGGCTACAGATATTATTACAATTTGCAATCCCATAAAATCTCCGGATGGTTTGCATTCATGGAGAAGAGTTTTGCAGATTGCAGAAATTAGAAAGCACTGGCAGAAAGACCCGCAGGAAGAAAAAGGTTTTGTTGATTTAATGAAATATAATGTTGAAAAAGACGAGTTGGAACCGAGCGATGATTTGATTAACGGCGATTCAGAAATAATCAAGGATATTGCTTCAAATGTCCGAGGCTGGGCTGGAAATTGGGACGCGGTTTATGATAATATTCTTTTAAGAGCAAAAATAAAAAAAGAAATTGTTGATACGGCAGAAAAAATAGGCAATGAAAATATTTTGGAAAGCAAGTTTAATTCATTAAGCAATGATATGTTTCATAAAATTTCTGATAAAATAATGCAGGAAACAGGATTGCCGACGAGCGAGAGAGTTTTTCCTGAATGGCAGAAATGGTTAAACGAGAGGGTAAAGGGGAAGGGGATTTAGAAATTTGTAAAAATAAAAAGATATTTAATTGAATATTTCTTAAGTGAGTTATGGTCAAAACATATCCTCCGGAAATAGATGCTTACTGCGGTAATTCTAAAGAAAATCAAGAAAGGAAAGATGATAGAATTAAATTTATGCGAGAACGATTAAAACAAATGCATGATAAATATCATCCTCAAGCAATATTTGTTACTCAAACAAGTGCTACATTATATGGCTGGACTATTAAGGAATTATGGAAGAAGGCATGGCCTAATGAAAAAGTTCCAAAAGTTTTTACTATTGATGTTAGACCAATAGTGTATAAACATGTCGGAGAAAAATTGACCGGGAGTGAAGAAGGTTTTAAGGAGTATGTAGACTATTTGCGTGATTTTGCCGAAAATTCTATTGCTAAATATAATCTTGCTGGTGGGGATGCTGAAGAAGAGTTTGTACAAATGATGGGTATGGGTTCTAAATGCTTCGACAAATTTCCTACTCGAGAGAGCAAAGTTAAGGCAGTTTTAAAAGAAGCAGAAAATCCGACTTATACAAAATATTCTGCAAGTCATTTAGTAATTAATAATAGATCAGAATTTGAATCGATAAAAAAAAGAATTGAAGAAAATATTAAAAAATCTAAAATTTCTGGAAACATTTGTATAGTTGATGAAGGGACTGCTCCAGGACCAGAATATTATCATGATACAGGTTTAGTTAGTTATAAAACATTGGGGATGGCTGAAAAGATTTTGCAAGAAGTTAAAAAAGATGGCTATCTTGTTGGGACTATAAAATCAGTAGGGCTATCACAAACACCTTGGTTTCCAAAATCTAAAAAAGGTCCTTGGAGAAGGGTGGAAGGAGACAACACCAATTATAAGAGAGTAAATAATTCAGAAGATAGAAAAGAAGCTTTAGAGAGGATTCAAATATACAAACAATTTGGCAGAGAATTGGGCGAAGAACTTTATCAAGAATTAGAACATAAAAAATCTCTTGAAAATAAATTATCTGCAATCGTTGGTATTGCTGGAATTGGATTGGGTTTGTTTTTTATTTTGTCTAATTTCTCGTCGGGAAATGTGCAATTATCCCCTGGAACAAATTCATTTAATTGGAAATTATTTTCTGGAATTGGATTAATAATTGTTGGGGTGATTGCTGGACTGTTTTATTCTATGAGAAGGATTTAATTAAAATTGCACTTCGTGAATTAATTGCTCCGAATTTCACTTCGTTTAAATTCTCCGCCAAAAAATAATTAATCCATAAAAATCCTATGAGGTTTTGTTCAACTATTAAAAATATTTGTTCAACTAATTTTGAAATATTCTAATAGATAAATTTATTCTAAATTGTAGAGTTTACCAAACATCTCCAAAGATTTATTAATTCTTTTTTGTTATTCTTTATGTTAAAAGAGGATAATTGAAAAGTGGTGGAAAAACCAAACGTCGATGACATTCTAAGAAAGCATTCTGCGAGAATTGAAAGCCAGATAAAAAGTGAAGTTAAAAATGTGAATTATAGCAGAGAGTATGTTAAGTTCAAGAAGGAAATGGCTCCGGATTTAACAAGATATGAAAAATGGTGCAACAGTTTAGGAAAAATTATAAAATTAAAAATTTCTAATAAGGACGAGAAAAATATTAAACGGCAGTTGGAAATTGCACATTTGGAACTTGAACCCTGGCAGCCAGTTACATTATCTATCATGGCCTTCGTCGCTGTTTTTCTCATTGGTTTGTCTATTTCTGTTGCGATTGTTTTAATTAAAGGCGGGGGTATTGGAGATTTTCCTATTTTGTTTTTTTTCTTAATGTTATTTTTTGGATTGTTTTTGTTTTATTTTGTCAATGGTTATCCTCGGAGATTGGCGAATAAATGGAGACTCAAGGCTTCGTCTCAAATGGTTCCTGCTATTTTGTATATTGTTGTTTATATGAGGCACACTCCTAATTTTGAGAGGGCAATCGAATTTGCTTCTGAACATCTGCAGGAGCCGTTGGCATTGGATTTTAAAAAAGTTTTTTATGATGTTGAGGTTGGAAAATTTTCCACGATAAAAGAAAGTTTGGATAATTATTTGGAAACTTGGAGAGATTATTCGAGCGAGTTTATCGAGAGTTTTCATTTGATTGAATCGAGCTTGTTTGAGCCGAGCAATGAAAGAAGAATAGTAACTTTGGAAAAATCACTTCAGGTTGTTCTCGACGGGGTTTATGATAAAATGCTTAGATTCACGCACGATGTTAGAAGCCCCTTGACAAATGTTTATATGCTTGGCGTTGTTCTTCCGACGCTGGCTTTGGCGTTGTTGCCTTTAGCAAGTGCAATGCTTAAGGGAATGATTCAGTGGTATCATGTTTTTGTTCTTTTTAATTTGATTATTCCTTTTTTTGTTTTTTATCTTACTGATAAAATTATGCTTTTGAGGCCGGGAGGCTATGGGGAAAGTTCTTTGCTTGAAAATAATCCTTATTATTACAAATATAAAAGCAAAGTAGCTTATTTGAAGGCGTTTTTAATTTGTCTTCCGTTTTTTATTTTAGGATTATTGCCGTTGATATTTCAATTTACGCCATTTCCTTCTTGGGTTGGATTGCAGAAAGATTATACTTTTGCACAATTAGGTTTTGGTTTTTTTAAAGATGAATTTATTTTTGGTTTTGCACAACTTGGAGATGGTATTGTCGGACCTTTTGGAATTGGAGCTTTAATTTTGAGTATGTTTTTTCCTTTGGGAATTGCATTGTTTTTTTCAACTGCGTATAAAATGAAAACAAAAGAATTAATTGTTGAAAGAGAAAGGACAAAAAAATTGGAGAAGGAATTTACCAATTCTCTTTTTCAGCTGGGAAATAGAATTGGGAATGGAATGCCTCCCGAACTTGTGTTCGGCAGAGTCGCAGAATCTTCGCGCGGATTGATGACTGAAGATTTTTTCAGAAAAGTTAATTATAATATTCAACAAATGGGCATGAGCGTTGACAGTGCAATTTTTGATAATCGACGAGGAGCATTAATTTATTATCCTTCTGATTTAATTGCGACGAGTATGAGAGTTCTTATAGAATCTGCAAAAAAGGGATTAAAGATTGCCGCACTTTCTTTAATGTCTATTTCAGAATATGTAAAAAATATTCATAAAATTACGGACAGACTCAAAGATATGCTTGCTGAGATTGTTTCGGATATGAAAAGCAACATGACTTTTTTGGCTCCTTTGCTTTCCGGAATTGTCGTAGGACTTGCAGCGATGATTACTGCAATACTTAGTAAGATAAAATTAGGGGGCGGCGAGGAAATAACTGGTTTGGGAAGTTTTTCTTCAATTACTCAGCTGTTTGATTATTTACAGATGATTCCGCCATATTATTTGCAGATTGCCGTCGGAATTTACATTATTCAAGTTATTTTTATTTTGACTGGAACTTTAGTTATAATTGATTCTGGAGAAGACAAACTTGAGAAAACAAACAAGACTGGAAAAAATCTTCTTACTGGTGTATTGCTGTATTTTATAACCTCGCTGTTTGCAACAATGGCGTTGTTTATTCTTGCTTCGGTGGTTCTTTCGGGGTTGACGGGATGAATAATTTAAAAATTTCGTGATAAGTTAAATTTATTAATATGTTTTGTTTTTTGTTTTGATACAGAAAATGGGAAACTCAGAAAATCAGGAAAATTTTCTGGGACTCGAAAAATAAGAAATTTTTCGGGACTTCGAAAGACATTGCATTCGAAGTCTTCAAAAGCAATACTTTTGAAGTTTTTCTGTCTCGTTCAAAACGAGAAATTTTGAAGATGGGAAATAAAAGGGGGATGGAGATGGAATTTCTTTCTTGGTGGATAATTGGAATCGCGATATTAATTATTATGGTTATAGCAATTTTTATTTTAAAAGATAAGGGAATAAGTGCAATAGATTATTTGAAAAATTTATTGAGGTTTGGAAAATGAAAAAAATAAGAAATTTTTTGCCTTTTCTAAAAAGGAAATTTAGAAAATGAGAGATAGTAAGGGAGCACTAATTCAAGAAAAACTTGTTATGATTATTTTGATAGCTTTGGTTCTTGCAGTGATTTTATATTTTTTGTTTGGAGCGAAAATTCAAAATTGGATTTATAATTTGCCTAGTTATAATGTTCCGAAGGAAGATGTGGAAATTGATTTGACGAATCAGAATGATATTGGAATTGAAACGCAATGCAAGGAAGGAAATATTATTGGAAGAGAAACAAATCCGATTGTTTTGGGCGATAAGGCGACGAATCTTTATTTGAATTTTAAAAGCGCTCCGACTATTCGTATTTTTGTTACTAAGAAACTTCTTGGAGTTGATAAGTTGAGCAGTGATGTTCAAATTGGGGAGTTTGAGCAATGGGGAAAAATAAAAATATTCTCGGAGATTTTAGAGAAAGGAGAATTGTATGCAGAATTAAAAGATTACTTTCCCAATTATAAATATTTGGTTAACTTGAATGACGCTTATTATATTAGGGGGGTTGGCGGGAATTTTATTTGTAGAGATGAGGTTATTAAAGACGAATTTAATTATGCCTTAGGAACTAAAGGAGATCCGTATGTTGGTTTTGAAATAAATAAAAAAAGAATAGAAGATAAAATAAATAAAAAAGAAAGTTTTTATTTTAGAACTTCGGGAACAAAGCCAGAAGATTTTTATTTCCATTATTCTCCCGATATGACTCAGCCAATTGTAACTAGGGAAAATGTATGGATGTATGATTCAATTTCTGGATCAGATAGGAATATTAAGATTTTCTATCCCATTGATAAAATGATGTCTCTGCCGAAAAATGATGAAGCGAGGGACGTGATTGATTTGATTTTATTTAGTTCAAGAGGTGCGAGTTAAGATAATGGGAGATAAAATTTTTAAGATGAATAGAAAGGCAGAGCAATTTACCCTTGCAGAAACAATGAAGATAATTCTTGCGGTTTTATCGATAGGAATGTTGCTTTATCTTGCAGTGAGTTTGTATGGACTTTTTGCAAAAAAATCTGAGATTCAGCAGGCGAAGGCAAGTATGGAACAATTATATTTTCAGATTGAGAAAGTTGAAAATGGGGAAAAAGATTTTTTGGAGGTTGTGGTTGAATCTCCGAATGATTGGTGGATTATCGCCTGGCCTTATAAAGACAAAACTGAAAAACCAGAACAATGCAAAAAAGATTATTGTATTTGTATTTGTAATATTCCAAATGTTCCAAGCGTGGAGAATTCCTTAGCCGAATGTAATTCCTTGGGGGTCTGCAAAGATGTTTCAACTAAAATAAAAACCCTCTATAAATCTCATCCAGAAGAATGGTATGCTATTGTTTTGAAAAAAGTCGTCGGTCTTTGGAAAGATACTGAAAATGTTCCATTAGATATTGGCGGTCCTTTGTCTGTCAAAATTTATAAATCTCTAGGGGAAATTATTGTTGGAAAATGAAAAAAATAGGAAATTTTTTGCATCATTCAAATCAGGAAAATTTGAAAATGAATAAAAAAGCATTTGCAGAAAGTTTGATTGAAAAAATACTTTGGATAGTTTTTTTTATTGGAATTATGTTTGCGGTGTATAAATTAATTAAATATCTGACTGGAATATAGCTATAGAATGGAAAAAGGTTATTTGAAAAAAAGAAAAGGAGAGATGACGTCGAAGACAATTATTGAAATTGTTCTTGTTGTAATTGGGTTTGGAATAATTTTATTTGTTTATTCTCAACTTGCTTGGGAAGGAACTGTTGACAGGGAAGTTTGTCATCAATCTGTGATTTATCGAGGGACTTTGTTTGATAAATATGGATTTACTACGAAAGAACTTGTTCCGTTGAAATGCAAGACGAAGTTGATCTGTATTTCTGATAAATCAAAGGGAGATTGCAAAGAGGAGTTAGGAGATAAATATGATACTGTTAAAATTGATGCTAGTACAGATAAAATTGATAATCAGATAAAAATGGCTCTTGCTCGTGAAATGGCGGATTGTTGGGCAATGTTGGGAGAAGGAAAAGTTCAACTTTTTAGCAGAAATTATTTTTCTGGTTCTTCGAAAGGAGTAATATGTTCACAAATAGCTTTTGATAAATCTATTAAAGAAAAAAAAGAAAAAGTTGATGGATTTACCCAATATCTTATTTCTCACAAAGTTTCTGGAAAAGAAGAATCCTATTGGCAATATCTTACACAAGGAGATTATTCTAATAATCTTTTTCTTGTACAAGGTTCAAAATTTGCAGAGGTTGATAGTTTGACTTTTAATAAAAAAGCGATTTTATTTGTTGAAATGGATCAGTCTTATTTGGGCGGTTTTTTTGGTGCGGTTCCCGTAGGAATTATGGGGGCTTCAGTTGGTGCGAAAATCGGTATGGTGGTTGGTTCTTTTGTTATTTTTCCTCCCCTTGTCGGACCGGGGTTGGGTTTTGTCTTCGGCGGTGCAATTGGTGGAGTGGCATCTGCTTATGTTGGAGGAACAGAAGGAGGCAATTTACAAGATTATGTTCAAACACAATTTAAAGGCGGAGATTTTATTAGTGGACAGTTTTTAATTGATTATTCTCCTGAAGCAATAAAAAGTTTTAAGGTTGATTCTCTTGAAAATATTGTTTGATATAAAGATAAGTTAAATTTATAACATTCTGTTTCTTTTTTTATTCATGGGTGAAGGAAGAAAGTTTCTTTTAATTAAAGATAAGAGGGGAGAAGATATTTTTCCGAACGTAATTTTTATTGTTATAAATATTTTATTTTTCTCTATGCTGATGCTTTTTGTTTTCAAGGCTTCGACAGGCGCGATGGTTTATGAGCAGGCTTATTCGAAACAAATTGCTTTGTTAATAGATTATTCAAAACCAAAAACAGATATTAAAATTGATTTTTCGAAAGCAATTGCGGTTGCAAAAGACAACAAGAAGACTTCCGATTTAGTCAAGATTGACGACGTGAATAAAGAAGTGATTGTTACTCTTTCTTCTCAGGGGGGATACGCCTTCAAGTATTTTTCGGATTATAATGTTGAAACTGAGATGGTTGATAATTTTTTAGTAATACGTGTTAAAGAAAAAGGAGAAGTTAAAAATGAATAAACGTGGCGGAGAAAAGCTTTTATCTGTTTGGTGGTTTTTTGTTTTGACGGTTGTTGGAGTTGGAATTGTTGTCTCTGTTTTGATGTTTTATTCTGCCGAAGAAGATACAAGAAGTTTAGAATCAGAAATTCTTTATAATAAAATTGTTGATTGTGTTGTTGATAATGGGGTTTTAATTCAGGGAATTTCAAACAAGGAATTTGATTTAACGAAAACCTGTAACTTAAATGAAAAAGTGATTAATGAAGAGAAACTATTCTATATTAAAATAAATATTCTTGATGAAAACGGAAAGAGTTTGAGAGAGCCTATTGTTGGGGGAAGTGGGGGATTTCCAACACAATGTGAAATTCAAAAACCCGACGAGAATGGAAAAACAACGGGGGCAAAACATTATGCAAAATGTTTTGAGAGGACAATTAATATTTTATATGGAGACGGAAAAAATGGAAAATTGGGAATTTTAACCGCTTCAAATAATTTAGGGAGGAAGATTGGAGCCACGGAAAATGTTTAAGAATTTTTTGGAAAATAAAAGGTGTACTCGCGTCCGCGATTTGTTTTTATCATTTTTAAATTTGTCAAATCGCAAACGCTCGCAAGTAGGGATTACGATAACTTGGATGGTTGCATTTATTATTATATTTTTTATTATTCTAGTTTTTGTTGGATTGGTTGCTTCAATTGCTGTGCAAAAAGGGGTTGGGAAAAATGAAATTGGTTCTGTTGAAGATGGATTTAGAAAAGTTGAAATGCAGAGAGATTTGATTGGGTTTTTGAACAGGGAAGTGATTGTCGACGGAAAATTAATCAAAGTTAAGGATGAAATTTTAGTTCTTATTGAGCCGTATTTTAATGAAGAATTGGTAAAGAAAATTGATTTGAAAAATATCAATGATCTTAATTTAAAACGACCCATGATTAATCAAGAAACATTGGTCTTTTATAAAATTGATAAAACAAGAGAAGATAACCTAATAGAAATTTTAAGAAGTAATTTAGATAATTCTTGTTCTGAGTATATTTTTAAATTTCCATTTGGATATTTTTATAGAAATGAAAGAGGGGCAAAATTTTCTTATACAATGGATGGAGTTTCAGGTGAATTTGAGAAGATATTGGGAGATTTTGTTGTTATTGAAATTCCTTATAAAAATCAAAAGATTGAAATTAAATTAAAATCGAGGTATGTTTGTTAATATGTTGAGTTTAAAAGACAAAAGAGCAAATGCGTGGATAAATATTTTGGTGATTTTAGTTTTGGCGACTTGCGCTGTTGCTGGGTATACTTTCTTGACGAGTTCGAACAAAATTGTGGCTGAAATTTCTGGAGTTAGTGTTTTGAATAATGTTTATCTTGAAGAAAATAATTTTAATTTTTATGTTCGTGAAGCTGGAGAAAAGGCAGTTGAAGAAACTTATAAACAATTGCAAGAAGATGATTTCCCAACTCCAGATAGTTTTTTTTCTAATTTTCAAAAACAATTTGAGATTTATGGTTTAGATATTTTGAAAAAGGATTATCTTAAAAAAGAAAATTTTAAAATTGATTCTTCGAAAAATGTTTTGAAAGTTAAGATTGATAACCGGGAGATTCAAGAAAATCTTAAAACAAAAGAAAATAACTTAGAAGTTTTGTATAGGGAGGAATTGAATTTTGAGTTTAAGTTGAAGTAAAAAAGTGCTAAAAAATTCTTCGAATTTTTGGCAACTTACAAAAACCATATTTTCGTAAGTTTTATAAATAAAGATTTGTTTTATTAAAGATGAGAAATAAGGGGGGAGAAGCTGAACAGTCTTTTGGGGTTAATGGAATAATTCTTTTGATTTTCTTAGTTCTAGTAATTGCTGGAATTTGGTACGTTGTTGATAGGGCGAAAGGAGCTGCAGACAATATTCCCGGGCAGGGGGAAATAATTATTCAAGCATGTAATCAATTGAATGCAGTGCAGTTTCAAACAAGTTATTGCACTCAGATAAGACAAATAAGAACCAATGAATATACTACTTGCGATTATGCTTCTAATTATGGTTTGATTCTCGAAGATGTCACTAATAAAAATAAAGTATGTGAAACAATGGATTTACAAAGTAAAATAATTTTGTTTAGAACTCAGTGTGAAGATAGAAAATTAGATTCGAGCAAGGATAAAATTAATGGAAAGACTTGCGGTGATTGGATAGGAGATTTTGGAGGAACTTGTATTAGTTTTGGTGGAGAATGGAAGCCTGTTTGTGATAATACAAAAGAAACTGATAAAACTACTGAAATTACTACGGGAAGAATAGATAACCAATTTTGTTGTGTTGCAAAAACTTGTAAGGCAAAAGATTCAACAAAAACTACAGATAAAACGACGTGTGAAGTATTGAGTATTGATAAGTGTGGTGCAAATAGTTTATGTAAGTTGGAATAATTATTTTTCTCAAAAAATATTTAAATGAGATTTCTTTTGATTAATTATGAATCGAGGAGATGCTCAAATAAGAAATAAGAGAAAGTTTAAGAAAAAAGAGAACAAAAAATTTCCGTATAAAAAAGGCGGGAAGTTTAGAAGTTCGGATATCGAGATGAATAAGAAATAAATTGGTTATTTTATTTTCCCACCTAGATAACCTCGACAGCAGTTATATCCTCCTCTGTCCAGATTATTTTTATTATGAATTTCCGTCGGAGATTGTTAATGTAATGAAATTTTTATGTGGAGAAATATAATTTTATTTTTTCTTTTCAACAACACTTATGATTATTCCCATAATTACAGTAAAGATTGCGAATGATATAGCAACCTGAATTATTGGCATTAAATTAGAACTATTTAATAAAAAATAATGCAATATTAAAGTAACGGTAACTGAGATTATATACCATAAAAGATAATTCGGTTCTTTCTTTTTTGCCATATTAAATTAAGGGGTAAATAGTTTATTAACTTTCTCATTTGAAAAATAGGCTTGCTGACGCTCGCAAATAATCTCTTTCCCACCCGCCCTCCCGATTAACGTCGACAGCGATTCATTAGACTTAATTATTAGTAAATATTTTTTTAGTTGAACAAATATTTTTGAGGGGGTTTTGTATATTAATAGTTTTTTTGGCGGAGCTCCTTGACGAATGTCTGGGGCGGAGCGATCTTTGAAAGTTTCTAAATATTAAATTTATAAATTCAATTTTCTTTCTTTAATTGTTAAAATGTTCGAGGTGATTTTTTTAATTGTGCTTGCATTAATCTGGATTGTATTTGCGAGTGTGCAGGATTTAAAACATAGAGAAGTTGCGAACTGGCTGAGTTTTTCTTTGATAGTTTTTGCAGTTGGTTTTAGATTTTTTTGGAGTTTATTTTCTCCAAATTCTAATTTTATGTTTTTTTATCAGGGATTAATTGGATTGGGGATATTTTTTGTAATTGGAAATTTATTTTATTATTCGAGATTATTTGCAGGTGGAGATGCGAAATTAATGATTGCGCTTGGCCCGGTTTTGGGATTTAGTTCAAATTTTCTAACTAACTTGAAGATTTATTTTATCTTTTTAATTGTTTATTTGTTTGCTGGGATGTTCTATGGAATTTTCTGGAGTCTTAGTTTAATGCTTAGAAATTTTAAGAGTTTTAAAAAAGAATTCACAAAATTGTTTTATAAAAATTCCAGGCTTGTTTTATTGGTTAGTTTTATTGGAATGGTTCTGGTCTTTTTTGGTTTTATTGATTTGATTTTTTCATATTTTGGGTTTTTGATTTTGATTATCCCCTATGTTTATCTTTTTGCAAAAGCCATTGATGAGGCGTGCATGATTAAGAATGTTAAGGTTTCTGAATTAGTGGAAGGAGACTGGCTTTACAAAGATGTTAAAATTGGGAGGAAGTTAATAAAAGCAAACTGGGACGGACTTAGCAAGGAAGATATTAAATTATTGAGAAAAAAGAAAAAATCGGTTTTGATAAGGCAGGGAATCCCATTTGTTCCGGTTTTTTTAATCGCGTTTTTAATTTTGATTTATATCTGGTTTTACAGAATTAGTTTTGGTTTTTGTTTTTTGAATTAATTTTTAAGGAATTCTTCTTGGAAGCCAGAGTTTTTCTTCGGATTTGGATAGCTTTTCTGTTTTTGGTTTTTTAATTTTTGGAGTTTTCTTTTTTATTTCTAAACTCTTTTGAACTTCCAAAAGTTCCTCCTGGCTTGCCTGATATCTTTCTGATTTTAAGTTTTCATTTTTGTAAATAGGGAGAACATTTATTATGCAGTGGTTCATTATACAAGAAGGAGAAATTTCAACATCTTTTGGTTTTAATTTTGTTTTTATTTTTTTGGCAATTTTCTTTGCTAGTGTAAAAGCTTGTTTCGGAATTTTTTTTAAATCTGAATTATGTTCTTTTGGAAGGATTAAAACATGTGCCTTTGAAATCGGATTTATCTCCAAGACTGCAGCTACGTGTTGGTTTTCATCTATTTTGTAGGAGTTTATTTCTCCCGAGATTATTGAGCAGAAAATACATTCCGGTTTTTCAATTCCTTGTCCTGGAGAACTTGATTTTACCAGATTATTTTTGACTAAAAATTCCTCTAGTTGTTCTGAATTCATGGATTTTACCTGATTTATTATAGAATTCTTTTTGTCTTCGGGAAAAGTTAATTCTATTTGCTTGATTAATTGTTCCTTGATTTGGTTTATTTGTTCTTCGGAGAGCATGAATTAATTAACGGCATTAGTTAATATAAATGTTTTTGTCTATGTTTATCCTATACAAAAAAATATAAACAATTGGTGCTTTTGTTTTTGATGGATAGAAAAATAGATGATAAGACTATTTTAGATAAATTTGCTGAGGAATTCTGCGCTATTGTTGAGAAATATGCCAAATATATCGTATGCTCTGGTTTTGTTGCTATTGCTCATGGAAGAACTCGAGGAACAGAGGATATTGATATGATTGTGGAGAAGATTTCAGAGAAAAATTTTGTCGTGTTACATAAAGATTTAATTAATCACGGATTTGTTTGTATCCAATCAGATAATTCTAAAGAAATTTATAATAATTATCTTAAGAATAAAATGAGTGTTCGATATGTTCTAAAAAGTGAAGGGTATTTTCCCTCTGAAATGGAAATTAAATTTTCTAAGGATTTGTTAGACGAGGAACAGTTAAAAGAAAGAGTTAAATTTCCGTTAACGGGGCTGGATATTTATTTTTCATCGATTGAGAGCAACATCGCATTTAAAGAAGAACTTTTGAAATCGGATAAAGACATGGAAGATGCGCGGCATTTGAGAATTATTTATGAAAGCGAGTTTGACGAGGAAAAAATTAATAAAATTAAAAAGAAGATTAAGGAATTGAGGTTATGAGAGACAAAACTCACGACGAGCAAATAGAAAGATGGGCGAAATTTGTAAGAGATAATCCAGATAAGTGGAAGGAAAAAATAAAACCATTTTTAGATTCTCAGATTTTAATGGCAAGAAGATTTTATTTGAAACTCGCTGAAAGCGAAGAAGGAAGAAAGAAAATTAGGTTGCTGAGAAAGACGTAAGATTTATATATTTAATTTTATTATCTGTGGTATGAAAAAGATTGGTGGTTATATTTTTGTTTTGCTCGGGTTGATTGTTTTAGCTTCGGGAATAAAGGGATTTGAAATTATTTTAAAGTTTCTTCCTTTTTTGTCTGGGATTAATAAAACATATTCTATGATTGCCGGATTGGTTTTGGTTGTCGTTGGAATTATTTTGCTTATGAGTTCTGGAAGGAGAAGTGGAAAACAGCTGGAAGAAGTTCCAATTTACCGAGGGAAGAATATTGTCGGGTATCGAAGAAATAGATAGTTACAGATGAAACTAATAGATAGTTACAGATGAAACTAAAGATTTATAAATAATTATTTCTTTTGAGAGTTATGAAGATAGAAGATCATTTAAGAAACATCAGTGAAAGTTTAGAAGTTATAGAAGAATGTGTTGAGAAAGGGCTACAAGAAAGACAAAGAAATCTTGCTTTTAATGTTTCGGTTACTGCAACCGAAATGCTGGAAGTTTTCTTGTATAAACTTAATTTAATAAATCCCGGAACAATTTTGAAACATGAATGGTTTACTTCTATAAAAAAAGCCGGTGAAAAATTGCCTTTTGATTTTGAGGATAAAAATGAAATAATTTCTTTACTTAATAAGATAGAGGCAAAAAGAAATTATCTTTGTTACGGAAAGCAGCAGGATGTCGAAGACATAATTGATTTTTTGGATTCATTTAACAAAATAAAGAAATTGTTTGAAAGCAAGGGATTAAAATGGAATTAAAATCTTATGCTTATGATTTTGTTTCTTTTTTAATGCAAAATTCTAAGTCGATGGAAAATATAAAAAAAATAATTCTATTTGGGAGTGCGGCCCGGGAAGAAGCAGATAAAAAAAGTGATGTTGATATCTTTATTGATGTTTTTGCAGAGAGTGAAACTAAAAAGATTGAAGCAGAAGCGCAGAAAATTGCTGATAGATTTTATTCTTCTTCTAAATTCAAGAATTATTGGAAATCTCTTGGAGTGGAAAATGAGTTAAGTATTTCCGTCGGTGTTTTAAATAAATGGAAACTTAAAGACAGCATGCTTGGAAGTTCTATAATTCTTTACCAGAAATATTCTCCTAATCTTGAGGGCGGGAAGGCTAAATGTATTTTGTATTGGAATGGCATTAAAGATAATTCAAAGAGAGTTATGCTTAATAAAAATCTTTTTGGTTATTCACATTATGGAAAGAAATATTCGGGTTTGGTTGAAAAATACGACGGCAAAAAAATCGGCGCAAATGTTTTGCTGATAAATTTGGAAAATCTAAATGTTTTCTTAAAATTATTCAGGGGATTTAAAGTGGCAGTTAAAATCCAAAGGGTTTTTGCGCATGATTGATAATTATTAAGAAGTTCCAATTTATCGAGGGAAGAATATTGTCGGGTATCGAAGAAATAGGTGATTAATTTCTCTAGCAGATTGAATTAAGTGTATTTTTGTTTAAAGAAATATTTATAAATCATCTTGATGTATTTAGAATATGCAAAAAAAGGGTGCGAAGATTTTAAGTTTGTTTTTGGTGGTTATGCTTGGATTAGTTTTTGTTTCTGGAGTTGTTAGTGCAACTGCCTGGGATAATTTTAAGTCTTGGTCTAATAAGGTTTGGGAAGGATGGAAATCCGGGGCTTCCACAATTCCCGAAGGAGATGTTTTTCTTAAAATATTAATTGCAATAATTATTACGTTAATGGTGTTTTCCATATTAGATGCTGTTGGTTTAATTGAAAATAGACCGGCATTATTTATAATTTCTTTAGCGGTTGGAATAATGGGAACTTATTATATGAGTGTCGTACAGGTTAAATTATTGGCCAATATTTATACTGCGTTTGGAGGAACCCTAATTACTCTATTACCTTTTATCGTTTTAGCATCTTTTATGATAATTGCAATAAGAGACGGAAATGTTCAGATGATGGTTATACAACATATTGCATGGGGAATCTTTTCGGCCTTTTTATTATATACTATGTTTGTCAAGGATGTGTGGAATGTTGTTTTTTGGGCGATTTTTTTTATGTCTCTTGCTTTAACATTTGCTAATTCTTGGGCATTGAATTGGCTTGCAAGTAGAATTCTTAGTGCAAGAGAGATTGCAGTTAGGGAAGGTAGGGAAGAAATAGAAGAGGGTGTAGATGTTCTTAGAGGGGTAGGAAGAAGAGCGGGTGTAAGACCAAGAAGGGGACGTCGGCCTTGGTAGTTTTATGTAAATTTTAAAAACCCATTTGATTTATTCTGATCATGAAAAAATTTGGCATTATAATTTTTATTTTAATTTGTTTTTTAGTTTTTGGAAATTTAGTCTTCGGAGCAAATTTAATAGATAATGTTGATTCTGGAATTCAAAAAATTGAAGATACAAAAAATAAAATAGATTCTGTAGTTGATGGGAGCACAAAATGGGATTATCTTGGAAAAGAATGGAAGACGATTTTTTTAAAAAATAAAATAATTTCAGTTATTGATTCTTCCTTAACGAAAACTTCTATTGTCTTTGATGTTTTGTTAGGAGAAAATTATAATTTTTCATTAGCATTTTTCTTTATGATTTTAGTTTGGTTTTATTTATTATTTAATTTGTCTTATTTGCTGAAAGTATTTTTTTCGAATGGCATTTCATGGGCAATTTCTTTTTTGATTTTATTGATTTTTGCGAGAGTTCATCTTTTTGCTCAAATAACTTCTTGGACAGGAAAATTATTTATTTTATTGGGAGAATTTATTAGTATTTTGCCGTTACTTATTTTAGTTTTTATTGTTGTGATTTGGCTTTTATTTTATTATTTTGAAAATACTATGAGGATGTTTACGACATGGTATCTTAAGAAAATGCGAAGATTAAGAGATCAGCAAAGAAAGGTAGATGAAACTTTATTGCATACAACTGTTCAAGGATTAATGAATGCTTTAACTAGAAAGAAATAATTTTTTTATTAGCTGAACGCCCTTCTCGCTTACGACGTTCATTCCATTCACAAATTACTGCTTAACCGAAAGCTCTACGCATATCTACAATTTCAACATGAGAAATATTTTTTATTTTATTCAAGAAATTTTCAATCAGGTCTAATTCTCCTTCGCAAATAAATATATAAACTTAAAACCCATATTTTTTTTATGACTAAAAAATTTATTATCGGGAAAGAAATCCAGGACAAAATAAATCCGATTCTTAAGAAAGCGAAAAAAGACAAGGATGTTTTAGCTGTTGCTTTATTTGGTTCTTATGTGCAAGGTAAAGAATATTATCGCGATATAGATGTGTGCATAATCCTTAAACAAAAGTTTTCAAATCTTGAAATGTCAAAAAAACATGTAACTTATGCAGGAATTGTTTCTGATAAAATAGATGTAAGTATTTTTCAGCAATTGCCTATTTATATTAGAATGCGAGTATTGAAGGAAGGAAAATTTTTAATTATTAAAGATCAACCAGAAATGTATAAATTAGCTTTTCAAACAATTAAAGAATTTAATTTATATGAAAAAATCTATAAAATGTATTTGAAGGCGATAGAAAATGGATAAGAAAAGAATTCTTTCAAAGTTTGAAGAAATGAAGAAATATTTAGAAGAATTAGATGAAATTAAACCATCTGATTTTGATGAATACAAAAATTTAATTGAAAAGAAAAGAGCATGTGAAAGACTGCTACAGATGATAATAGAATCAGTCATTGATGTTTGCAATATTATAACTTCAGATTTGAGATTAGGTATTCCTGCTGATGAAGAGGATATGTTCAGCAAACTTGAAAAAAAAGCAATAATAACTAAAGATACAAAGAAGATATTAACAAATATGAAGGGTATGCGAAATGTTTTGGTTCATAAATATGAAATTATTAAAGATGAACTTGTTTTTGAAGTAATCTCGGAGAAATTAAGTGATTTTGAAAAATTTAAAACAGAAATTTTAAAATTTTTGAAAGGTAAGAAATAAAATTATCCGAACGGCCCTATCTTGCCTTCGGTTTCGCTTACGACGTTCATTCCATTCACAAATTACTGCTTAACCGAAAGCTCTTGCTCCCATTCGACTAATCTATTATTGATAAAAAATATTTACTAATTAGCCGAATGCTCGCCTCATATCTACAACCTCGACGTGAGAAACGTTTTTTATTTCGTTTAATGCGTTTTCAATCGGGTCTAATTCACCTTCGTCTTCATCTTGTTCGAATCCGACAATTATTGCTTTTAATCCGAATGCGATTAGCTGTTCTTCAAAAGAAACTCTTTTGCCTCTGTTCTTTTCAATTATCTTTTTTGCTTTTTTCTTTATCTCTTCGAGATTTTCATTCGGAGAGGAAGGCATTAATTTTATTTTTATTAGTGTGGTTCCCATGCGAAAGACCCCCTTGTTTCTTCCTTCTCGGCCATTGAAAAGTTGCTATTGATTTTTTTTCTTTGTCGCTTTTCAATAATCTCGCTATCTCCTCGAAGCGCTGAAGGGCGATATCTTTTCATTGCCTCCGATGGATATCGCATACACATTTTTATTTTTGTTGAATTTGTTTCCATTCCTTTTTGAAAAAAACTTCATTTATAAATTTTTACTACATAAGCTTTTTAATCTTATTTTTATGGAATTGTTTATGGCTTCGGTGAATCAAGATGTGATGGTAAAATATTGTCCCGAGTGCAGAAAAATAAATACCTTTCATAAAAAAGAATTTAGTGGTGAATTAGAGTTAGAGAGATATTCTTGTGTTGGATGTGGAAAAGATTTTAGCAGAGGCTATATTACTAGTTATGATTCACGTAGAAGATTAGATAGTTTTAGAAAGGGATTTAGATATTAAAGGAATATTAGGATCAAATTTGGTTTGCTTCGAAATCGCCATTCGGCATATTTCTTCGCTAAAGTTTGTTGATGCAAGAATTAGATATAAATAGATAATCTAGTTTAATCGCTGTTGATATTAATTGGGTTGGGCGGGGGGAATAAGTTTATTTTAAGTTGTATAAATTCTTGTTGATTATTTAATTATCAAGTTATCCAAAAATCCCAGAAATACTTAAAAATGCTGAAAATTATTTAGTTTTACAGAAAATGAGATTTTCTGTCTCTAAAAAACGAGCATAGCATCGTTTTTTTGATCTACAAAAAGGTGTATCATGCAACAGAATTATGAAAAAATCCTGGAGAAAATTGCAAATGCTTCGGGTGTTGAAAAAGAGGAGATAGAAAGAAGAGTGGAAGCAAAGAGGGCGAAACTTTCTGGACTTATTTCTAGGGAAGGTGCCGCGCAAGTTATTGCCGCCGAACTTGGGATTAATTTTGATAATGAAAAATTAAAAATAAATGAATTGCTTCCGGGAATGAGAAAAGTTAATGTTGTTGGCAAGGTTCTTAATTTGTTTCCTGTCCGGTCTTTTAATAAAAATGGGAAAGACGGCAAGGTCGCGAATTTTGTGATTGCAGATGAAACTTCGAATGTAAAAGTCGTCTTATGGGATACGAATCATATCGAGCTTATTGAAAAGGGAAGAGTTGGTGAGGGAAGCGTGATTGAAATTTCAAACGCGAGCATGAGAGACAACGAAATTCATTTGGGAAGTTTTTCAGAATTCAAATTAAGCAACGATATTTTAGAAAATGTGAAAACAGAAAAAATTGTAAAAGAAAAAAACATTTTTGACTTTAAAATTGGCGATGCGGTTTCCACGCGGGCTTTCGTTGTTCAAAGTTTTGATCTGAGATTTTTTGAAGTTTGCCCACAATGCAGAAAGAAAGTTGTTGATTTGCAGTGCGAAACCCATGGAAAAATAGTTCCAGAAAAAAGAGCGTTGATTAATATTGTTCTTGATGACGGAACAGAGACAATTAGAACGGTTTTATTTCATGATAATATTTCATCTATTGGAATTAATGATTTGGAAAATCCCACAATGGTTGCTCAGCAAAGAGAAAATCTTTTGGGAAAGGAAATGATTTTTTCAGGAAACGTCAGAATGAACAAATTTTTTAATAATCCGGAATTTATTATTGATGGTGTTCAAGAAATTGATTTAGATGGTTTGATTGAAGGCTTGGAGAATTAAAGAAACCCGCTGGTGCTAAAAATTTCTGACGAAATTTTGGCGATGTCAGGAATTAGTAAATTCCTGAGCACTATCAAGAATTTACATTCTTGAAGCTTCAATTCTTTTTGAAATCGAATTGAAGTTTTCTTGAAAACTTCCTCAAATTGCGGAACGACGATATGGAAAACATGAAAATCAAGAATTTTCATTCTTACAAAACAAGAGATTTTGTAAGCAAAGAAGTTTTCCATCCTACGGAAAATCAAGAATTTTCCGTCCCATTCAAAACAAGAAGTTTTGAAGGTTACAAAACAGGAAATTTTGAAAGTTACAAAACAGGAAATTTTGAAAGTTTCTAAATGCCTCCGGTGAAATCGTATAAAGAAAAATTAATAAATAAGAATTTCTTTACAAGATTATACAGAAAATAAGAAATTTTCTGTCTTTTAAATTTAGGAAGAATTCAAAATGAAAAAGAGGAGAGATTTAATTAAACAACTATTGTTTTATCTCGGAATTGTTATGGGGGTTATAGCCCTGGTGGTTTTAATTTATGGGATAATAACTTCTTTTTAAGATGATTGGTTTTGATTTATTAAATTGGATGTCTAATACAATTAATTATTTTATTTTTGCATTCATTTCTATTAATTTAATCGGAACGAGCTGTTTTAATCAAACACAAATTTTAATAACAGCCTTTGGCTTATTTGTTTCAATACATCAAAAATTGTTTTTTGCGTAAACTCCCTGTTTTAACTCGTGAGAAAGCAAAAACAATTTTTGGGGTGTTCAAGAACCCGAGACACGTCCCGGAATTTATTCCGAGGGTTCTTGACATTATTACAATTAGTTTATGTATTAATACGGAGATTATAAAATGCTACTAAGAACACATTTCACAATTACCCTTTTTGCAGTTTTAATTCTTCTTTCCAGCGTCGAGCACAAGATTAGTTTTGTTTTGATGTCATTTGCCGCAACTTTAATTCCTGATTTGGACACGCCTTTTTCGAAAGTTGGAAATCATTTAATTCTTCGGCCGTTTCAGTTTTTTGTCAAACATAGGGGATTGATTCATAGTTTTACTTTTTTATCTTTATTAACCTTATTTTTTGTTTTGTTTTTTCCAATTTTAGCTTTGGGTTTTTTTCTTGGTTATGGATTGCATTTATTTGCGGATAGTTTTAGCGTCGAGGGTATTCAGGTGCTTTATCCGTTCAAGAAAAAGATTTTTTGGAGAATTAGGACTGGCGGGAAGACAGAAATGAGTATTTTTGTTGTATTTCTTTTAGCCAATTTATTTTTAATTCTTTTGGAATTTAGTGGTTTTTTCTAGTTTGTTTTTGTATATATCTAAGACAAATAATCTTTATAAAGCCGAGGGGGTTTTTTGGTAAATGGTTAAGAAAGATGTTCAGGAAGATGAAGAGGATGTTTCTGAAGAAAAAAAAGAGGTTAAATCTGATGGGAAAGAGCCACAATTAACCGATTTGCCTGGAATCGGGCCTGCTGTTGCCGCGAAACTTGAAGGTGCTGGAGTTTATGATTTAATGTCTTTAGCAGTAATGGGGCCTGCTGAACTCTCTGACGCTGCTGGTGTTTCTCCTGTTGTTGCAAGAAAAGCAATTCAGGCTGCGAGAGGAATGTTGGATTTAGGTTTTCAAACAGGAGTTGATTTTGCAAAAAAAAGAGAGAGTGTGATTTATATTACAACGGGAAGCAAAAATCTTAATGAACTTCTTGGGGGAAAAGGTATTGAAAGCAGATCAATCACTGAAGCGTTTGGTGCTTATGGTTCTGGAAAGACGCAACTTGGATTGACGCTGGCAGTTAATACACAATTGCCTTTGGAAAAGGGAGGCGCCAATGGAAAAGCTGTTTTTATTGATACTGAAGGAACTTTTCGTCCTTCGAGGATAAAACAAATTGCCGAGGGCATGGGAGCAAATCCCGAAAAAGTTTTGAAAAATATTTTTGTTGCGCGCGCTTTTAATTCAGATCATCAGATTCTTTTAATTGAAAAAGTTTCTGAGATGATTAAAAATGGCGAGCCGATAAAATTAGTAATCATTGATTCTTTGACTGCACATTTTAGAGCAGAATTTTCTGGAAGGGGGCAGTTAGCAGACAGGCAACAGAAATTGAATAAATATTTACACAGTTTAATGAAAATTGCAGAACAGCATAATCTTGCAGTTTATGTTACTAATCAGGTAATGTCAAATCCTGCACAAATGTTTGGAGATCCAACCGTTGCAATCGGCGGAAATATTGTCGGGCATGCCTGTTTAATAGGAGATAGTTTGATACAGTTAGCAGATGGTTCAATAAAAGAAATTAAAAATATGAAGCAGGAGAAAGTTATCTCTGGAAATTTTAAATGCATGAAATTTTGCGGGGCTGATTCAGAATTTGTTTTTATTAATCCTTCTGTAAACAAGACTTACACTATCAAAACAAATGATCAAATTAATTGTTCATCCCTGCACAGGTTTTTTACAGTTGAGAATTTTTCTATTGTCGAAAAAGAAGCCAAAGATTTAAAGAAAGAGGATTTTGTTGCTCAGGCCGGAAAAATAAATATTAAAGGAGAAGAACAAAAGATTCCACAAATAAATGTTAAAGGAATTGGTTTAATTTCCAAGGAGGATTCAAAAAAGATTATTAATGAGTTGAAAAAAGAAAATATTGCAAGGAAAGAAATTTGTGAGAAAATAGGAATAACACCTAGACAATTTAGAAGAGTTTTAAATCAATCTTATCCAACTAATTTTGAGACTTTAAATAAATTAGAAGATTATTTTTCTGGAAAATTGCAATTGCAAATGATTCCTGTTCAGAGCTATAAGCACAGAAATTTAACGATGCCCGAAGTGATGAATCCCGATTTAGGGCAGATATTTGGTTATTTTATTGGGGATGGAAATTTTGAGGAAAGAGGATTGAGGGTTAGAGATTCTCGAAGAGATATCTTAGAAGTTTATCATTTCTTATTTAAAAATGTTTTTAATATTAATGGAAGATTAAGTAAGATGAGCAATAAAGATTGTTTTAATTTGGACATAAATTCCAGAGAAATAAGGGATTTGTTTTATTTAGTGTTGCCGAATATTTTTGATTATATAGGAAAAAGTAAAGATGATGTTGTTAAATCATTTATTAAGGGATTTGTCGATGCTGAAGGGCATATTGATAAAAAAAGAGCAACGATAACAATTGTTCAAAAAGAAAGACAAATATTGAGATATTTACAGTTGTTTTTGTTGAGATTTGGGATAAGGTCTACAATAAAATTTGATATTGGAAAAAAAAGAATTAATGTTTTAAGAATTTCTGACAGAGATGTTAAAGGTTATTTGCAAGTTGGATTTACAGCAGATGATAAACAAAAAAGATTGTTTGAATGCATTGAAAAATGTAAAAATACATATTCTAAAGAGATGATACCAATTAAAAGAAAAGATTTGAGAATTTTATTAGAAAGTGTTGGATTGAAATTTACCAAGATTATCAGATCGCGAGGGGAGAGTTATAAATGGGTTAGCAGAAATGAACTTGAAAAATCTTTTAATGCTTTAATGAATGTGGAAGTTAAAGACAGACAAGTTAAACAAAAGATTGAATTTATTTTTAAAATTTTGAATTCAGATGTTAGATTTGAGAAAATAAGAGAAATTGGAATTGAAGATAATATTGATAAAAATCTATTTTATGATTTCTCTGTTCCATCAAATGAAAATTATGTTGCAAACGGGTTTATTGTTCATAATTCAACTTATAGAATTTATTTTAGAAGAGGAAAGCAAGGAAGCAGAGTTGCAAAATTAATTGATTCTCCAAATTTACCGGACAATGAAACAGTTTTCTTTTTAACTGACAAGGGTGTGGTTGACGAGATTTAATTAAGATTAAGATATTTTCAATGGAGAATTGATAAAAAATAAAGAGCCCCTGTTGGGATCAAACACTCAACAAAGGTGGTGCTCAGCATTGTCTGTTAGTGTTTTTTTGTTTGTTGGTACCCCCCAACTCAGGCAGTTAGAATATGCTGATTTTCTTTAAAAAATTATGTAATTTAATCTTGTTAAAAAATATTATATGCCACCTAGAATTTGAACAAGATTAAAAAATGATCAGCATTTTATCGTAGATAAAATCGATTCCGATGCCCCCACGATTACTTAATTCTAAGGATTAACTTAACGACATTTTCCTCTATGATATAAAAAGCTAGCCTATTTTAGCTAAGGTTAAACTCTTCAAAAATGTGCAGTTAAGTGCTTCCGGACCTGAATTTTATAATTTATACTTTAACCCCATTAGATATATAAAACAAATTTTCTTAAGAACTATAAGATGGAAAAAAGAGGTTTGACTGAAAAAGAGGCAGAAAAAAGATTAAAAGAATATGGGTTTAATGAATTAAAGGAAATTTTGCATATTTCTCCATTAAAGATTCTTTTAAGGCAGATTAAAAATAATTTTGTTGTTTATTTATTGTTTGTAGCAATGCTTATTTCTTTTTTTGTTGGTAAATCTATTACAGCATATACAATTTTAGCAGTTATAATTCTTGTAGTAAGTGCGGGATTTTTTCAAGAATATAAGGCTGAAAAATCAATTGCTGCTTTAAAAAAGATGATTATGCCAATATCTATTGTTATAAGAGATGGTAAAGAAATTGAAATCCCTTCAAAAGAAATTGTTCCTGAAGACATTATTATTTTAAGAACAGGTGAAAAAATTCCTGCAGATTGTCTTATTCTAGAATCAAAGGAATTAAGAGTCAATGAAGCAGTTTTGACAGGCGAGTCTCACGAAATTAAAAAGTTTGAGCCAAAAAGTGAAAAAGATTACAAAAAGGAGAATCAAATATTTATGGGAACTCTTATTGTTAATGGGAGATGCATTGCTAAAGTTTTGCATACAGGAATGAATACTGAATTTGGAAAAATAGCAGGAATGATTTCAACTGCTGAAAAAGAACTGCCTTTGCAAAAAAAAGTAAATGGCATAGCTAAATATATGGTTTCTATTGCACTTACTGTTTCTATATTGACTGGATTGGTCATGCTAATAAGAAATGCTCCTCTCTCTTACGAATTATTTATTGAGGTTTTAATCGTGGTAATTGCTTTATCTGTTTCTGCATTTCCAGAAGGATTCCCTGTTGTTTTAATGTCAACTCTTGCTTCTGGGGCATATAGAATGGCTAAACAAAATGCAATAGTCAATAGAATGTCAATAATTGAAACATTGGGAGAAACAACTGTTATTTGTTCTGATAAAACCGGGACAATAACAAAAGGAGAGATGACAATAAAAAAAATATTGTGCGACAATAAAGTTTTTGAAATAACTGGAGCAGGTTATGAAGCGACTGGAGATTTTTTGTTAAATGGCAAAAAGATAGATATTCAAAAAAACAATTCTTTAAAACTTCTTTTAAAAGTAGGAGTTTTATGCAATGATTCTAAAATTGAGAGAAAAGGAACAGATAGAGAGTATATTATAAAAGGAACTCCTACTGAGGCGGCATTATTAATCGCTTCTGCGAAAGCAGGAATATTTAGAGAAGACTTGAATTTTATAAGAAAAGAAGAAATTCCATTTAGTTCTGAAAGAAAAATTATGTCTGTAGCATGTAAAGAAAAAAGTGAGAATTATATTTATTCAAAAGGTGCTTTAGAAGTTTTATTAAAAAACTGCAAATTTATTCAAAGAGAAGATGGGATTTTTACGCTTCTTGAAAGAGACAGGAAACTTATAATAAAAATTAACAAAGAATTAACTTCTAAATCATTTAGAACATTAGCCATTGCTTATAAAAAAGCCAAATCATTAAACAAAGATCATTTTGAAGAAGAACTTGTTTTTGTTGGATTAGTTGGAATGGAAGACCCTCCAAGAGAAGAAGTAAAAGAAGCACTAAAACTTTGTTATATTGCTGGAATAAATGTAAAAATGATTACAGGCGATAATAAAGAGACTGCAATTGCTATTGCGAAACAAATAAATCTCAACAAGGGGGATATAATAGAAGGTGAAGAATTAGACAAATTTACTGATAACGAATTAGTAAAGATTGTAAGAAATGCTGTTATTTTTGCAAGAGTCCGGCCAGAACATAAATTAAGAATCGTAAGAGCATTAAAAGAAAATGGAGAGATAGTAACAATGACGGGGGATGGAGTAAATGATGCTCCAGCATTAAAAGAAGCGCATATAGGGGTTGCAATGGGTATTGGAGGAACAGATGTAACAAGAGAAGTTGCAGACCTTACATTAAAAGATGATAATTTTGCTACAATTGTATCTGCAGTTAGAGAAGGAAGAACAATTTTTAATAATATACAAAAATTTGTTACCTATCAGCTTTCCTGCAACTACGCTGAATTGCTTATTATTTTTCTTGGAATTTTATTAGGGTTACCTTTGCCTTTGCTTGCTTTACAAATACTATTTATGAATCTTGTTACAGATAATCTTCCTGCAATTACCTTGGGGTTTAATCCATCTTCTCAGGATGTTATGGAAGCAAAACCTCGAAAAAAAGCCCATATCTTGGACAAAAAACTAATTTCTTTAATTATCATCGCTGGAACTATAATGGGGCTTGTTACTCTTGGAGTATTTTATTTTACTCTTAATATTCTAAAACAAGAGCTTGTTGTAGCAAGAACAACTGCTTTAGTAACGCTTATATTTTTTGAGATAGCAAATGCTTTTAATTTTAGATCTTTCAGAAAAAGAGTTCTTAATCGTTCTCCTTTTACAAATAAATACTTAGTTTATGCTTCTGCAATCTCTATATTGGCCACGATATTAATAATTTATTCGCCATTAAATAAATTGTTTGAAACTTCCCCTATCAGCTTATTTAATTTCTTGTTAGCTTTTGTTGCATCCCTAGCCATAATTATTGTTTTTGATATTTTAAAAGCGGTAAAGGGTGACTTGAGCGAAGAAAAGGAACTGATTTCTAAAAAACTATAGAAAAAGAAGATATTATCCTTTTGGATATTAGTTAAACGCTCCCCGAATTGTCGTCGTCGGTGAGGTAAAAACGCCCCCACGAGGAATTGAACCCCGATCATTTCCTCCGCAAGGAAATATTCTATCCGTTAAACTATAAGGGCATGTATAATCTATTAAATTTTTAAATAACCTTTCTTTTTATTTTTATGGTTAAACTTTTATTTTTACCGCATTGCTTGAAGGAAAGTCTTCTTGAAGATATAAAACATTATGGAGAAAAAAAAGGATATGAGGTTTATGTTGTCGGGGGAGGTTCAAGGGTTAAAAAAATTATAGAAGAAACGGGGCATAATATCAATAGAATTGTTGGAGTTGCATGTGAAGATGAAATAACTCTTGCAAAAGAATATTTTAATAAAACTAATTTTGATTCTAAGAAAGTTTTTTCAGTTTCTTTATCTGAAGATGGATGCAAAAATACTTCGGTTGACTTGGAAAAAGTTTTGGAAGTTTTAGATTAAAAATATTTTTCAATATCTTTTTTATAATTGTGGAGTTCTTCTGGCTTGAACCAAATTGAAATTTCTTTTTCTGCAGTTTCTTTGCTGTCTGACGCGTGAATTAAATTTCTTACAACTCTTTTTTTATCGTTGGCGAGTGGATAAGATTCTATCGACGAGAAATCTCCGCGAATTGTTCCCGGCAGTGCTTGTCTTGGTTCTGTTACTCCTGTAATTTTTCTTACGAGTTCTATTGCGTGCGGTCCCTCGAGGACAACCGCGACGACAGGACATTCTTTTAAGAAATCGCATAACCAAGATTGTAATTCCTTTCCAAGTTCAAGATGATTTTTGTATTTCAGTTCTTTTCCATCGGCAGCGTAAGATTTTTTTGTTTTTTCAAAAACATTTTTTGCCCATTCTTCGTCGAGAGGATAATGTTTTTTTGCAATTTCTTCGTCGGCTTGAATCATTTTCATTCCAATTATTTTCAATCCCGTATCCTC
>Ga0265296_1001287_pt1 | contig 29652 bp, 41 predicted proteins | sample MunlanPumphouse1_FD_189073 | JGI IMG/M metagenome (GOLD analysis project Ga0265296, IMG submission 189073) | Groundwater microbial communities from a municipal landfill in Southern Ontario, Canada - Pumphouse #1 | ecosystem: Environmental > Aquatic > Deep subsurface > Groundwater | place... | reverse complement strand
GCATAAGAATCTGGGATGTAAAGACGAGACAAAAAATGAAATGGATGCACGGATATAAAAATCAGGTCGGTTGTCTGTCTCTTTCTCAAGATGGAAGAAGACTGGCCTTAAACACCCATAATGATCCGGGGGTCCCAAGCATGTGTACCTTCAGCATTCTGGATTTCGGCAGTCCCAATCTCGGTACGCTCCCTCCCGAAGAAGCTCTTTTGTACATTTGATGTTACGCGCGGCAAGATGACGAACCGTCTTGCCCCTTTCTGCGCACGGCTGAACCTTCGGCCGAGCACCGAAAGGTTTTGTTCTTTCACAACTTTAGGGAGGATCTATGGCTGAAGTCATACTTCCCGTCATTCCGGAACCAACGAGAACATTATTTAGAGGACATGAAGACTTGGTACGTTCGGTTGCTTTTTCTCCGGATGGAAAACAAGTAGCATCAGGATCTGATGATGAAACTGTAAGAATCTGGAATGTGGAGACAGGAACTGAAGTGAAATGTCTAAAAGGACATACGGACTGGGTATATTCGGTTGCCTTTTCTCCGGATGGAAAACAAGTAGCATCAGGATCTGGTGACACAACAGTCCGGATCTGGGATGTAGAGACAGGAACTCAAGTGAAATGTCTAAAAGGACATACGGACTGGGTATGTTCGGTCGCCTTTTCTCCGGACGGAAAACAAGTAGCATCAGGATCTAATGATTGTACAGTAAGAATCTGGGATGCGGGGACAGGAGAAGAAATACGATGTTTAGAAGAGCATCAAGGTTATGTATTATCTGTTGCCTTTTCCTCGGATGGAAAATTGGTGGCATCAGGATCTGGTGACACGACAGTCCGAATCTGGGATGTAGAAACAGAAACTGAAGTGAAGTGTTTGAAAGGGCATGAAAACTGGGTAGAATCTGTCGCCTTTTCTCCGGACGGAAAACAAGTGGTGTCGGGATCTCGTGATAAGACTGTAAGGATTTGGGATGTGGAGACAGGATCCGAAATCCGATGTTTGGAAGAGCATGAATACTGGGTAGAATCTGTCACCTTTTCTCCGGATGGAAAATGGATAATCTCTGGATCTGAAGATAGCACGGTGAGAATTTGGAATGTAAAGACAGGACAGAAAGTGAAAAGAATGGAAGGATACCGGACTGCAGTCAATTGTATTGCCCTTTCCAAGGATGGTAGAAGGTTAGCCTTAGATACTAACAATGATCCCACTGCAGAAGATCAAAGAGTCTTCAGTATTCTCGACTTCGGTGGTCCCAATCTCGGGACACTCCCTCCCGAAGAAGCCCTGTTCTATGTCTGATCCTTTGTTCTTTCATAACGCGGCAAGACGACGAACCGTTTTGCCCCTTTCCGCGCGCCGCCGAGTTTCTCGGCTCCGCACCGAAAGGTTTGTTCATTTCAATTCATGGAGGACTCATGACCGAGGTCTCACCTCTTGTCATTCCTGATCCCACTGTTACTTTTTTTGAGAAAGATGGCACTCATCCCGTCTTCTCTTATGATGGATTGCGTCTTGCAAGTATCTCTTCCGATAAAAAGAAGGTTACTGTCTGGGAAATGACTTCCCATGGTCTCGTTACTTATGTTCCACCAATATTTGTGAAGAAAGAAGTAAACTGTTTTTCTTTCTCGCCTATCAATCGCGATGTCTTTGTTTCAGCGGCAGAAGATAGGACAGGTATCATGAGAATCGATGGACCAGATTCCCTTGTGACCATTCTTGGTATGGAGCACAAGAATCCTATAAAATCCTGCTCCTTTTTTCCGGATGGAGCGTCCGTCCTCTTTGCAGAGCAGAATGGATTTATCTGTATTCGTTATCTTGAAAAAGCGAAATTCATGGCTTCCTTTGACTGTCGTATCCCCATTGAACATGTTGTGGTGGCTCAAAACGGAACATTTTTTGTTGCGATCACCAAAGAAGGAATAATTTTGTTAAAGCGACGATGGCACTGGGGTCTTTGGCTACAACAAGATATTGTGAAAAAAGGACAAGTCCTTGTCCCAAATCAATCCGTTGTGATCTCTCCGGATAGCCGCTTTGTGATCTACAAGCAGACGGGAAAAGAACTGATACAGATAGATCTTAAGACAAAAAAATCCTCTGCTATCATAGGTACTTTCGCTCGTCCGATTATCTCCTTTACGTATACGTGTCATGGGAGGTTCCTCTTAGTAGCGACGTCATTTGAGATTTATATCTACGATACGGCCACTTGGACACGAATAAAATATCAAAATTTCCGCTTAGAGATCAGACAGATCGCGTGTTCACCTGATGGAAGATATATCGTTGTGGAAGGAATGGAAGTTCTAAGTTTTGATCCATCTCCCAAAGATGGTCTCTGGCTCCTGGATTTTGGACGACCTCATCTGGGAACGCTTATGGAAGAAGAAGCCGCACTCTTCATCTAATGACGATTCATACGCAAACCACCCTAAGCAAAGGGTGGTTTTTTGAACCTTTTTTAAAGGTTCAATCCCTCCGAAGCCCCGTCAAACGGGGCGAAGGGGGATCTTTCCGTAAAGATTATTGGCACGAACCGCGCAAAGAGTTGAGCGGGATAATCGGAAAATGAGAGATAAGGAGAGACTCGACCGCTTCATGAAAGACGAGAAGAACTTCCCCTGACAAAGGCGGACGCAGTTGATCGGAAAAAGATTCGCTTAAGGCAAAACGGATCAATTTAAGAGATGTTTCTTCCATAGGGCGGGCGGCAAAGTATTGATAAGAATGTTGCTCTTTGCAAGACGCACAAATCACTCCCCCTTTGAGCGCATGCCAATGGAATGCCTTGGGTTGCACAGGTTGACGACAGTGAAGACACTGATGCAACTCGGGACGATATCCTAACAATGCAAGAAGTTTTAAAGAAAAACTTCCAAGAAGATAGGCGGAACGCTCGGGAGATAATGCGGGAGAAGTATTAAGAAACGAGAGCCATTGATGGAGAACGTCATAAAGAACAGGGTCGGCTTCTTGGGGACGCGTTCCCGTATCCATAAGACTCATCGCATTTTGTGCAAGAATAATTTTTTGATAATCCTTTTGAATGCCGGGGAACGCTTGTTTGCGCTCCACCCCTGTAATGGTCGGATACTGTCTTCCTAAGACAAGAAGCATTTGAGCTTCACAAATGGTTTCAAGATGCGGTGTCATCTTTGCGAGAATTTTTTGCCCCCCGCGAGCGAGGAACTCAATCTTGCCGTGCTCTTTGGTGTACATCGAATACCAACGGTCAACTTCTTTATGATCGCGCCTCGAAAGAATAATGCCGGTTGTATAAAAAAGAGAACTCATGTCTCTTTTTGATGATCAAGAAAAGCTTGGGTGATAAGCATGGCGGCAAGCGCATCCTCCGCCGCTTCTGCTCCCTCCTCACGCTGAAGCCGAATACTTTCTGATGTTGTAAACGATTCATCTTCTTCGAACACGGGAATAGTGACTGCCTCTCGCAGACGTACAATGAATCGCTGTGTTTTCTCAAGTTGCTCTGTCCCGTGATGCCCGCCTTGGGAAAGAGGAACCCCCACGACCACGAGTTCGATTCCATCCGCTTCAATCCTCTTTTGAAGACGAAAAATAATCTCCTCTGGATGATTTGAGATGACATCCAGAGGAACGGCCACTTTTACAAGGGTGTCCCCAAACGCAAGACCTATTTTTTTATCTCCATAATCAATCCCTAAAACTCTCATAGAGGAAACGGGGTTAAAATTTCAGGACCCTTGTCTTGAATGACAATGGTATATTCAAAATGAGCGCTGATCTGGCAATCTTCCATAAGCACGGCCCAACCATCTTCCGCTGTTTGTACATGACAAGAACCGAGTCCCACCATGGGCTCGAGGGCAAGACACATACCAGGAATCAATTTGATATCTTTATAGTGATGAGTTGTAAAGTTCGGAATGTAAGGAGGTTCGTGAACATCATGTCCAACCCCATGCCCGCCTAAGGCCTCCACAATGCCATAGCCATGAGGATGAATGGCGGATTCAATGGCCCGACTGATATCTGAAATATGATGTCCCGCTTGTGCCGCCGCTACCCCCTGAAGAAGAGCGTTCCGCGTCACCTTCATTAACTGCTTGGCCTCGGGACTGATCTTTCCCACTCCTACCGTGACGGCCATGTCAGTACACATCCCTTCAAACCAACATCCTAAATCCAATCCAACAACATCCCCTTCTTGTAAGGCTCGAACGCGATCACCAAGACCGTGGACAACCTCTTCGTTAATGGAGACACACAGAGCGCTGGGGAATGGAGTATCTTCGGGGGAAGACTGATAATTTTGAAAAGAAGGAGTGGCTCCTCCTTTGTTTAAAAAATATTTTGCAACCGCATCAAGATCTTTCACAAGAACACCGGGTTGCACCGCTTTTACAACTTCTCTCATCGTCTGTGAAAGAATGAAGCCCCCTCGACGCATCCGATCTATTTCTTCAGTTGTTTTGATAAGAGCCATAGAAGTTAGAAAAAATGAAGGGCTTCCAAAATGCGTTGATGCACTTCTTCTACCGACCCCAATCCATCAATTTCATACACAATCCCCTGTTGACGATAGGCACGAATGACAGGTTGTGTGTCCTGCTCGTAAATCTCAAGACGTTTTGCAATAGCCTCTGGAGTGTCGTCTGTTCGCTGAACTAACAATCCTCCATCATGCAAAGGACAGGGATCTTCTTTTTGCAATCCCAATTGGAGACTTGTGACATATCCGCATAGAGAACACGTCAAACGACTCCCTAACCGTTGATAGGTTTCTTCTTTCGGAATCAGAATCACGAAAAGATGCGTAGGCTGCTCAAAAGTAAAGGAAGCGTGCTGTTCTTCATTGCGAGGAAATCCGTCCAGAATATACCCCTGCTGGGCATCGGGTTGTGATAAACGTTTTTGCAAAACTTGGGCCGTCACAAACGCAGGAACAAGTTCCCCTGACAATAAAATTTCATGAATTTGTAAACCGAGGCTTGTCTTGACAGCCACTTCATCACGTAAAAGTTGCCCCATGGAAAACACAGGGAGATGAAGAGTAGCGGCAAGGAGCTTTGCCTGTGTTCCTTTTCCACTTCCTTGAGGACCCAGAAAAAGAATTTTAAAAGGAGAAGATGTCATACAAAATAAAAAAGGCGAGTTTATTATCCCACCTTTTTTTCAGAAACGAAAGGAATCTAAGAAATCTCGTATTCATGCATGGTGAGCTGTGATTCCACTTGTTTGACACTGTCAATAATCACGGAAACCACGATGAGGATGGACGTTCCACCAATCACCATATTCGCGGTTCCTGTGAGTTGTTGAACGGCAAGAGGAAGAACGGCAATAACGGAAATAAAGATGGCCCCCGTAAGAAGAAGACGATTCACCACATCATGAAGATAATCGGCTGTATTCTTTCCCGGGCGAATACCGGGAATAAAACCTCCGTGTTTTTGCAAATTCTCAGCCATTTGATCCGGATGAAAAATCACCGCTGTATAGAAATAGGAAAAAGCAAAAACAAGAATAAAATAGACAATGCCGTAAACAAGTTGATTTTGAAATACTTGGGACAACCAAACAGCGGCAGTTTGCAACCACTCCGTACGGGCATTTACAAAAAATTGCGCAAATGTCGTTGGAATCAAAATGAAAGAAATGGCAAAAATGATAGGAATCACTCCCCCCATGTTCAATCGAAGAGGGATGTGCGAACTTACTCCTCCAGAAAGATGGGAGCCTCGTACTTGCCGCGCATATTGCACAGGGACATGACGTTGGGCCTCATTCATGATAACAACGCCAATAATGGTGACAATAGTGACACCCAAGAAAAGGAGAAGGGTCACGAGTTGAGTATAATCATACACGGCAAACACTTGTCGTAAAAATCCAGGAAGTCCTGCAACAATCCCCGCAAAAATAATGATAGAGATCCCGTTTCCCACTTTTCTTTCAGAAATCAATTCCCCCATCCACATGAGAAAAATCGTCCCTGCTGTCATGCTAATCATGGCAAGGAGAATGGTAAAAAAATCCCCTTCTTTCCACAACGATGCCCCTGCCTGACGTTGCAATAAAAGAAGCATGCTATAGGCTTGCATCAACGCAAGAGGGACAGTGAGATAACGAGTATATTGATTGATTTTTTGACGACCGGCTTCTTCCTTTTGCATCTCCTCCATCTTTGGGAGGATCATGCCTAAAAGCTGAAAAATAATGGAGGCCGTGATATAAGGTGCCACTCCCAAGGCCACAACGGAAAAATTCTCCAATGTTCCTCCTGAAAAAATATTTAACAAACCGAAAAAATCATTATTGTTGAATAGTGAACTCATGGCAGAAGAATCAATCCCCGGAACCGGAATATGCGCGGCAATACGGAAAAAAACTAAAATGGAGAAAACGAAAAGAAGACTGTTCCGCACGTCTCGAATAAACCAAAGACGTCGAAGTGTCGACATAAAATTATTGAATGACGGTTCCACCCGCTTTTTCTATCTTTTCCTTTGCTTGAGCGGACAAACGACACTCTTTCACTGTTACTTTTATATTTATTGTACCTTTTCCAAGAATCTTCACTGGACGTGAAGGAGAAGAAATCAATTTTTTCTCTACCAAAGTTGTTGGAGTCACGACTTGCCCTTCAACAAACACCTTTGCCAAAGACCCCACATTGACGACTTGGTATGGTTGAGCCAGAGAAGTAAACCCACGTCGTTTTGGTATCCCGAGCATCACAACGCGAAGTCCTTTTAATCGAAGACCTGATTTTCCTCCAGAACGTGAACGCTGCCCTTTCGACCCACGACCAGAATAACTTCCTTTTTTTGAAAGTCCTCGTCCAACACGCACGGACGTTTTTCGCGATCCTCTTTTTGGGTGAAGGGTGTGTAGAGATAAAGCCATACGTGTTTAATTTGTTTGCAAATCACTTTGTTCTTCCACTTTTTGAACAATGACTGAATGCTTCTTTTCTTTTCCTTGCAAGGAACGCAAAGCATTCATGGTTGCCTTCGCAATATTAATCTTATTTTTTGAGTTTGTGATTTTTGATACCGCATTTGCTACTCCTCCTAACTCCAACAAAACTCGTACAGCACCACCTGCCTTTAACCCTGTTCCACGAGGGGCTGGTTTAAGCAAAATAGCTGCCGATCCATATTTCATCCGAATCATATGTGGCAATGTCTCGTCCACTAATGGTACTTGGAGAATGCGTTTTTTTGCCTGACGGAATGCTTTCTCAATCGCAATTTGGACATCTCCACCCTTTGCAACTCCGAAACCCACACGTCCTTTTCGATCTCCAATGACTAATGCACAACGAAAAGACATTCGTTTCCCTCCTGCCGTCACACGAGTCACACGAGAAAGATCAAGAATTTTTTGCTCAAATTCTTTTACTTCAGGACGATCTTTTTGTGATCCTCTACGACCAGGGCGTTGAGGTCTTCCCCCTCCCCGTCCCGTTCCAAAATGTCTCCTCTGATTATCATTTTTTCCTTGTTCTTCCATAGAGTTAGATCGTTAATCCCGCCTCGCGTGCCCCTTCTGCAAGAGCAGCAACACGTCCATGATATAAATAAGATCCACGGTCAAAAACAACAGATTGCACTCCTGATTTCTTTGCGCGCTCCGCAATGATCTTTCCAACTTCTCGAGCAATTTCTAACGGATGTTTCCCTTTTATTTCTGAAAGATCTTTGTCAGATGCCGCAACAAGAGTTTTTTGTGCTTCGTCATCAATAATCTGCGCATAAATATGTTTAAGACTCCGTTTGACGCTCAAACGGGGACGCTCTGTTGTCCCCTGAATACGTGCTCTTACTCTTCGCGCACGAAGATATTGACGAGCTTTTTTTTGTTTGGTGATATTTGCCATACGATTATTCACCCGCCTTTGCGGTTTTCCCGGCCTTACGACGTACAACTTCCTCTACGTATTTTATTCCTTTCCCTTTATAAGGCTCCGGTTTGCGAATACGGCGAATGCGTGCTGCTGTTTCCCCAATAAGCTGTGCTTCAATGCCACAAAGAGAAATAATATTTCCTTCAACAGAAACTTCAATCCCCTTAGGAAGGGCAAAAGAAACGGGGTGTGAAAAACCCACATTCAAAACGAGATTACCTCCAGATACCTGAGCACGATAGCCAACCCCATTAATTTCTAACTTCCTTTCGTATCCTTCTGTCACTCCTTTCACCATATTTGCTAATATCGCTCGTGCGGTCCCCCATTGTGCTCGTTCGTTGAGATCTTCCTCGTCTTGAATATGAGTCGCAATACATTTCTTTCCATCTTTTTCTTCAAAAGAAAAAGTGATACAGGAATGAAATTTATTTCGTAATTCCCCTTTAGGTCCTTTGACAATAACCTCTCCGCCTTCTGGGAGAGATACTTCAACCTCAGGAGGAATAAAGATAATTTTTTTTCCAATACGTGACATACACAAAGCCATTAAGCAACTTCACAAATTATTTCCCCACCCAACCGACGTACACGCGCCTCTTTATTTGTCATAAGCCCATTGGAGGTCGAAAGAATGGCAATACCGTAATCTGTAAGGACTCTTGGCATTTCATGTGATTTTGCATAAACACGACACCCAGGCTTACTCACTCGACGCAAATGGGTAATGGCGGGTTGATGGTTCTCTCCATAAGAAAGAACAATTTGTATCATCGGGTGTTTCCATTCAGAAGAAATGTCTACCTTTTGAAGATAACCTTCTTTTTCTAAAATTTTTGCTACACCAAATTTCAAACGTGAGTAAGGTATCAACACGTTTATTTTTTGCGCATTCAAAGCATTACGAATACGCGCGAGCATGTCAGAGATAGGGTCCGTCATCATAAGATTCTAATTACCAGCTTGATTTTCGCACCCCAGGGATTTCTCCCCGATTGGCGAGTTCACGAAAACAAATACGACATAATCCAAAATCTCTCATAAATCCATGATTACGCCCGCAACGCCAACAGCGATTCACATGCCGTGTCGCATATTTCCTAAAGAGGCGAGACTTTGCTTTTTGGTTTTCAGTAGCCATACATTATGCTTGCTTCAAAGGGAATCCGAGATGTCGTAAAAGAGCCTCGGCTTCTTTATTGGTTTTTGCACTTGTCCCAATGGTAACCTGTAATCCATGAATTAATTCGATTTCATCACTTCGGATCTCCGGAAAAGCAATATGTTCCTTAAAACCTATGGAATAATTTCCTCGTCCATCAAAACTTTTTAGAGAAAGACCTTGAAAATCCCGTATGCGAGGACAGGTAACTTTCACGAGCCTCTCCAAAAAATCCCACATGCGCGGCCCCCGCAACGTGACCTTTTCTCCCACAACCATTCCTTCACGAATCTTAAAACCTGAAATAGATTTTCGTGCTTTTGTTTTAACAGGTTTTTGGCCTGTCACACGGCATAACGTCTGTTCGGTTGTTTCTAAAAATTTTGAATCTTTTAACCCGGCCCCAAGACCAATGTTCACCGTGACATACTTCACAACGGGAACCGCGTGGATATTTGTGTAACCAAAATCTTTTCTTAATTTTGGTATGACTTCTTTTTTGTAATATTCTTTAAACGCCATAAATTTATTCAATATCTTCACGCATTCCTTTCTTACTAATTTGACGCACTTTTTTTATTTTTCCTTCTCCCTGAATTTTCTTAAAACCTACGCGCCCTTCTAAACCAGTTTTAGGAGAAATAAGCCGTACATTTGAAAGATGAATGGGGGCAAAATATTCTATCTTTTGACCCTTCTGACCACCGCGTTGCTTACGAAGATGCTTTATGGTCTTATTCACACCCTCAACAATAAGACGATCTGAAGAAGGAAACATCTGTTGGACTTTCCCGTCTTTCCCTTTATTTTTTCCACTGATGACGCGTACGCGATCACCTATTTTAATCTTCATAAAGAGAAAGTTACAAAACTTCTGGTGCTAAAGAAATGATCTTTGTAAAACCTTTTCCTCGCAGCTCGCGTGAAACGGGACCAAAGATACGTGTTCCTTTTGGTTCCTTTGTTTTGACATCTATAATAACACCTGCGTTTTCATCAAAACGAATATAGGTTCCGTCTTTACGACGTGTCTCTTTCTTTGTCCGAACCAAAACAACCTTTACAATATCACTCTTTTTTGTCGCACCATGAGGAACAGCTTCTTTGACGACAGCTGTCACAATATCTCCCAAAACAGCATAATGTTTCCGATATCCTCCATGCACACGGATGACCTGTAATTTTTTTGCTCCTGTGTTATCAGCCACATGAAGCATCGTTCGATGTTGTACCATAAAAACTATTTAAGCGTATAAAACACGCCATCGTTTTTCCTTAGACAAAGGCCGACATTCTAAAAAAGTAACGTTATCTCCTTCCTTGTACTTTCCTTTTTCATCATGCACTTTGTAACGAAGACTCCGGATATATTGTTTTCCGTATAAAGGATGTGTCAGGGTACGATCTACTCGCACAACCAAAGTTTTCTGTGCTTTGGCTGACATAACGATCCCCGTAAACTTTCGTTGAAGTTGATGACGTTCTGTAGGAGATTTGGACATATTACTTCTTCTCAAGAGTCTTTTGTCTTAAAAGAGTCTTTAATTGGGCAATTTCTTTTCTCACTTTCCTTATCTGTCTCACACGTGATAATTGGTGAGAAGAAATCTGAAAACGAAAATCCATCCGTTGGGCTAAACGTTCTTGAATTTCCTTTTGCAACTGCATCTCATCTAAAATGTTTATTTCTTTTTTCCCCATAAAACTTAGCTTATCTCTCGCGTTATTATTTTGGCCTTTACCGGCAACTTATGGGCAGCTAACAAAAGAGCTTCACGTGCTTTTGCTTCTTCAATACCATCCATTTCAAATAAAATGGTTCCTGGTTTCACAACAACCACATAATGATCCACGGTTCCTTTTCCTTTCCCCATAGGCATTTCTGAACCTTTTGTCGTAATAGGTTTATCGGGAAAAATTCGAATCCAAATCTTTCCTCCTCGCTTCACTGCTCGTGTCATCGCACGACGAGCCGCTTCTATTTGACGAGAGGTAACCCAAGCACCTTCAAGAGATTTCAATGCATAAGATCCAAAAGCAATCGTCGCTGTACGTGTTGCGATACGCTTATTTCGTGCCCGGCCTTTATGCCATTTACGATGTTTAACTTTTTTTGGCATTAACATAAAACTCCCGTTTATTCATCACTCGCTGTGCGAGTTTTTTCAAAAATTTCTCCACGATTAATCCATGTTTTTACTCCGATCGCTCCGTAAATTGTTCGAGCCGTCACCTGAGCATAATCGATATCGGCCCTCAAATTTTGCAAAGGAATTTTTCCTGTAGCAATTGTTTCTGTGCGTGCAATCTCTGCTCCATTCAAACGACCAGACAATGTTACCTTCACCCCTTCCGCTCTTGCTTTTAAAACTCGTTCGATTGTGGATTTCATCACACGACGAAAGGGCATACGTTTCTCGATATCGAAAGCTATTTGCTGTGCGACAATCTGGGCGGACAGTGCCGGTTGAGAAACCTCTTTTACATTAATTTGAATGTTCGCTTTCTTTCCGCGATAAAATTTGTTTTTCACTTCCTTCGTCAATTCTTCAATTCCTGCCCCCGCTCGTCCGATGACAACACCTGGTTTTGCCGTATGAATCCAAATTTTTATATCCTGTCGAGATCGTTCTACTTCGATGCGATCAATGAGTGAGTCTTTCAACTTTTTATGAAAATACTCCCGAAGTTGAACATCTTCTTGTAAAAATGTTTTATAACTATTCTTAGAAAACCAAACGCTTTCCCACCCTTTGGTGACGCCGATACGGAATGATTTTGGATGTACTTTGTGTCCCATAGAACTTAACGTAATAAAGCTTCTGAATCTACTTTTTCTCTTGTCACGCCTTTGCTTTTTTTAGAGACGCTTTTTTTATTTTTTGATCTGAATCTCGTGTGTCTAAAAGAATAATGATATGTGTTGTCCGCTTTCTGATGGGAGCCGCGCGTCCAAAAGCACGAGCGCGCCACCGGTGTAAAATAGGACCGCCGTCTGCTGTAATACTCTTAATGTATAGGCTCGCCGTGTCTTCGATGTGAAAATTGTGTCTGGCATTTGCTATAGCAGAATTTAATACCTTTAACACGAACCCAGCAGCTTGTTTCTTAGAAAAAGAAAGCTGTTTTTGAGCTTGTTCCACTTGCATGCCACGAATCACATCGATGACATAGCGAATTTTTCTTGGAGAAGTTCGTAGATAACGAGCTTTGGCTTGGACTTCCATACAATATCATTTTTACGTAGTTGCTGGTTTCTGTTCTGTTTCCTTCTGCAATTTTCCTCCATGACGCACAAACTTACGTGTGGGAGAAAATTCTCCTAATTTATGCCCGACCATATTTTCAACAACACGCACCTGAATAAAATCCTTTCCATTATGAACAGCAAAGGTGAACCCCACCATCTCTGGAGTAATCGTTGAACTTCGCGCCCATGTTTTAATGATCGTTCTATCTCCCACTTTTAACTTTCCAATCTTTTTTAAAAGTTTGGGATGAACGTAAGGACCTTTTTTTAAACTTCGTGCCATAGAGTTTATCTATTTACTTCCGCCGACAAAACGACCGGAACGACGTCTTTGTAAAATGCGACTATCTGATTTTTTCTTTCCGCGAGTCTTTACACCAAAGGCTGGTTTTCCAGAAGGAGTCTTGGGGTGTTTCAAACCAATAGAGTTACGTCCCTCTCCCCCGCCGTGTGGATGATCTACTGGATTCATTGCTTTCCCTCGTACCGTAGGTCGAATCCCTCGATGCCGCATACGACCTGCTTTCCCCCATCGAATCAATCGATGATCAGAATTAGAAATTTTTCCAATGGTCGCCATGCACTGTTTGGAAACCATGCGTGTCTCTCCAGAAGGAAGACGAATAATGGCAAATGTTCCCTCTAACGCCATCAATTGTGCCGAAGCTCCAGCTCCGCGTACACACTGTCCACCTTTTTTTGGCATAAGTTCTACATTGCATATCTCCATACCGACGGGAATCATCTCAAGAGGGAAACGATTTCCTGCACGCGCATCCCCTTTTTGTAAAGAAGAAACAATAGTGTCTCCTACCTTCATTCCTTCTATTGCAAGAATATAACGCTTCTCTCCATCTAAAAATTGAAGAAGTGCAATTCTTGCCCCGCGATTCGGATCATATTCAATACTGGCGACCTTTCCTGGAATATCGTATTTATTTTGTAAAAAATCAACGATACGCAGACGACGTTTTTCCCCACCTCCTTGATGACGCACTGAAATTTTTCCACTATTTGTACGTCCAGCATGTTGCTTACGAGTAATGGTAAGTTTCCTGAATGGTTTTTCATTCGTGACATCGCTAAACGTATCTACACTTGAAATGCGTCTTCCTGCAGTTGTGGGTTTATAATGTTTAACTGACATATTTCGTAGGATTTAAACGCCTTCGTAAACATTAATCGTTTTGCCTTTTGGAAGAGTCACTATAGCTTTCTTCCAATTCTTTCTCTTTCCTTGATGACGTCCAACGTGAACAGATTTCCCTTTCTGATTTTGGATATGAACACTCACGGGCGTGATCCCATACATGCTACGAATGGATGATCTTACCTGAAGACGTGTGGAATCGGCTCGCACGACAAAAATATATTTCCCTAAAGAAGAAAGAATAGAAGCCTTCTCAGAAACTAGTGGCCTCAAAATAACTTCTCCTGCTTCTATACTAAAACTTCTCTTTCCTTTCTTTCCCGTAGTGCTTTGAGGAAAAACTTCTTTTTTTACTGATTCTTTTGTATCCTCCTTCTTGTTCTTTGAAGGAGTACGTTTTAATAAACCCATAGCACTTATTTATACAAGCGTGTAAACGCCTGCAAAGTATTCGTGTCTATCACCACAAATTCTTTTGCCAAAAGATCAACGATATTCAAAGCATTAACCGGAATCGTTTCAACAAGAGGTAAATTACGCATAGCTTTTGCAAGAGTTGTCTGGGGGGTATCTAAAACAACAAGGGTCTTCTTACCTGCGCATGGTAGTTGTCCCAAAATATTCGCCATTTCCTTTGTCTTTGTCCCTGCATTTTCAAGTGAATCAACCACAACAAAAAGATTCTGAGAAACTTTATCAGTTAAAACCATTCCCAGTGCACGGCGACGTGCAACCTTATTCATCCGGACAGAAAAATTTCTTTCTTTTGTTGGACCAAAAGTGATTCCTCCTCCAACCCAAATAGGTGAACGTCTTGATCCGTGCCGAGCACGCCCAGTTCCTTTCTGATTCCATGGCTTTTTACCGCTTCCTGCCACCTCTCCGCGATCTTTAGTATTCGCTATTGGCGCACGATATTTTGCTTGTTGATAAATAACAGCTTCGTGCACTAACGCTCGATTCATCTTTACATCAAAAAAATTCCTGTCTAATTCCATGGTGCCTTTTTGATCACTATTGATGTGAAAAATTGTTACTTTTGCCATACATTTTTTCCTTCTCGAGTTTTCAGAACCACGAGACTCCCCCTTGCTCCTGGTATAGCCCCCTTTATTGCAATGATTTGTTTTTCCGTATTCACCAAAACAATCTCTAAATTCTTCACGGTTACTTGCTGTGTGCCCATATGGCCCGCCATCCGCTGTCCCTTCACCACAGGACCTTGACGTTGTGATGCAATAGACCCAGGCATACGCATCTGATCCTTTTGTCCGTGACTGGCAGGTTGTCCCGCAAAATGATGTCGCTTCATCACCCCAGCAAAACCACGTCCTTTGGATGTCCCAATAACATCAATCTTTGTTCCTGGTTGAAATTGAGAAGCATCAATAATACTTCCACGTTCTTGATCAAAATGGGAAACGCGAAATTGACGTAAAATCGACATTTGAGGAAGACCTTGTAAATGTCCTGCTTGAGGCTTTTTCAAAGAACGTCCTTCTTCATGAATACCTAATTGTACATCAACAAAATTTTCTGTTTCATTTTTTTGAACAAAAGTAACAACATTAGGCTTTGCTGACAACAACGTTACGGCAACAACAGAACCGTCTTCTTGAAAATGTTGAGTCATCTCTATCTTTTTTCCTATAAAAATTGGCATACGATTGTATTGGTTCCTTTTTGGAACATGCTTGATAAAAAGAAAAACCAGAAGGCTTCACTCTTCTTTTTTAAAGTGAAACCCTCTAGCCTTCAAAGTAGCACTTTCATTTTTGCTACGATTTTATTTCTTTGAAGGAAATGGTAATGAAAAGAATTTTATTCTCCTGTCAGTATTCTCGAAATTTTTGGAAGGTTTTCCTAAAAAAGCTTGAAACATGATCTTTCTTCCACATTCCTTGAATACCGTTTCTCGTCACACATCTTCTCACCAATTAAAGATGTAAAAGGTGCGTGACGAGAAAAATTTATTAGGTCTTAATTTCAACATCTACCCCCGCGGGTAAATTGAGACTCGTAAGTGCATCAATCGTCTTTTCTGTTGGTTCAACAATATCAATTAACCTCTTATGCACACGTATCTCATATTGTTCACGTGAATCTTTATGAACAAATGTCGAACGATTTACTGTATACTTCCGTTTTTCTGTTGGAAGAGGAACGGGTCCAAGGATCTTCGCCCCTGAACGCTCCACTGTTTTCAGAATCGTTTGTGTTGCTTGGTCAAGAATCTTATGATCATGAGCACGAATCTTGATGCGAATATGTAATTTTTCTTCTGTCTTCGTTGTAGTCACACGTCTTAAAAAGAACTTAAGGAGGGGTAGAAACCCCTCCTTTATTATTTTCTTACTTTGTAATCTTCGTTACCACTCCAGCCCCTACCGTGCGTCCACCTTCGCGGATAGCAAAAGACATTTTCTCTTCCAATGCAACGGGCTGAATAAGTTTAATGAAAAGTTTTACACTGTCACCAGGCATGACCATTTCCGTCCCTTCCGGCAACGTTACTTCTCCGGTGACATCTGTGGTACGAATATAAAATTGTGGTTTATATCCCTTGAAAAATGGCTTGTGCCGACCACCTTCCTCTTTCGTAAGCGCATAAACTTCTGCTTCAAATTCAGTATGCGGTGTAATGGACCCAGGCGCAGCCAAAACCATTCCACGTTCTACATCTTCCTTACGGATACCTCGCAACAGTACTCCGGCATTATCCCCTGCGAGCCCCTCATTCAAACTCTTATTAAACATTTCAATCCCAGTAACAACCGTTTTGCGAATTTCTTCTTTGATCCCCACGATTTCAACTTCACTATTCAACTTTACTGTACCGCGTTCAATACGTCCTGTGACAACGGTCCCGCGCCCCTCAATGGAGAACACATCCTCAATAGGCATGAGAAACGGCTTGTCGATTTCACGCTTAGGCTCAGGAATATATTCATCTAATACCTTCACTAATTCCATGATGGGCTTTATCGCCTCTTCGTCTGTTGGATTTTGTAAAGCTTTTAGAGCAGAACCACGAATGATAGGAGTATTATCCCCGTCATATTCATATTTCTTCAACAAGTCACGCACTTCTTCCTCAACCAAATCAATAAGTTCTGGGTCATCAACTTGATCAACTTTGTTTAAAAAGACAACGATGCTTGGTACTCCGACCTGGTGTGCTAACAAAATATGTTCACGTGTTTGAGGCATAGGTCCATCCGCTGCGGAAACTACCAAAATAGCTCCATCCATCTGAGCAGCTCCTGTAATCATGTTTTTGATGTAATCGGCATGTCCTGGACAGTCTACGTGAGCGTAATGACGCTTATTTGACTCATATTCGCAATGAGCCGTAGCAATAGTAATACCACGTGCCTTTGACTCTGGCGCTTTATCAAGATCATCAACACCTTTTTTCTGAGCGGTCATTCCCTTTGCACACAAGACAGCGAGAATGGCAGCTGTTAACGTAGTTTTTCCGTGGTCAACGTGACCAATCGTACCCACGTTAACGTGCGGTTTGGTACGCGCGAAAACTTCAGCCATATTTTTAGTAAAAGAGCTTCTTTAGCCCTTAGATTAGAGAAAAATTATTATTGTTGAATTGATGCCGAGAAGTATAACAAAAGCCCAATAAACTTGCAAGGTTTCCACCCACAGCCTTTTTCTACTCAATTGGCTCTAAATAGAACTGTTCCTCTCCCCCCTCTCCTGAATCCTTTTCCTCTGAAAAACTTGGTTCTTTTGTTTTCTTCACAACCTCTTCATCCTGAGTCTTTGCTCGGACAAATGTTTGGTACTGATGTTCTAATTCTTCAAGTTCAGTAGCAGACATTTGTGATAAATCCCATGTTTCTGAAGAATTTCCTGCTTCTTTCATAGACCTCCAAATATTCCCTTTCTCTTCTCCATTTTGTATGGGGTTCATGGGTGACTCCAAAACAGGTAAATCTGGTGAAATAGATGGTGAAATCTGTAAAGAATGTTCGTATTCATCTAAAGACATCAATACATAAGCTTCATCCCCATCAAAATCAGCCAAAATGACTCGCTCTCCTGTTTTACGAATAATCCTAAAAATTTTTTTCATGTGATCAGACATAACAGTGGCATTTTATCGGAATACATCCCTATGTCAAGAAAAATTCATGCATACCGATCGTGCCATGAACACAAAAAATAAAAAAATTTGTTATACTACCTTTACCTTTTATGGAAATTCTATCTACCCTAGCTCTGATCCTCCTATTTTTTATTCTCTTCCTGAGTCTCTTTGCTTCTTGGTGGTTCATCTCTATGCTCATTCCGATTATATTAAAAGGTGGACCCTACGTCCCTAGTTCGTGGAAACGAGTAGAAGATATGATCAAAATGGCTCGTATCACTCCTACGGATACTGTTATCGATCTTGGGTCCGGGGATGGACGCCTTCTGATTGCTTCTTTACAAGCGGGTGCAAAAAAGGCGGAAGGATACGAAATACATCGCGGACTGGTAAGTCTCTCACGATGGATAGCACGGAAGAAAAGGGTCCAAGATCGTTTAACTGTCTATTATCGTTCATTTTGGAAAGCTGATCTGAAAAATTGCGATATTATATTCCTTTATCAGTTACCTCTTGCCATGAAGCTCCTCGTAGAAAAAATAAAAAAAGAAGCCAAGCCCGGAACGCGTATTGTTTCCAATAGTTTTTCTTTCCCTGATTGGAATCCTTTGCAAAATGAAGGAGGAATTTATCTCTACCAAGTTCCTCAAACAGTATCTCCCTCCGAAGAAACTCAAAAAGCCACTGAAAAACAAAACTGAGAGGTTGTCCCTCTCAGTTTTTTGTTATGCTGTTTTTCCTCCTCGAGCTTCGATAATAGTCTTTGAAACGTTAGAGGGCACAGGTTCATAATGATCAAATTCCATGGAGTAACTGGCCCGTCCTTGCGTAAGAGATCGCAACTGTGTGGCATAGCCAAACATTTCTGCAAGAGGAACAAATGCCACAATAGCCTTTAACCCCCCCGTTCGATCTGACATCTCTTGAATCTGACCTCGTTTCGCATTCAAATCCCCAACCACCGTACCCATAAAATCTTCAGGGGTGATGACATCTGCCTTCATCATAGGCTCCAACAAAACGAGTTTTGCTTTTTTAGCAGCATCTTGAAAAGCCAAGGAACCGGCAATCTTAAAAGCCGCTTCAGAGGAATCGACTTCGTGATAACTTCCATCTATCAGAGTCACTTTCACATCCAATATGGGGTATCCCGCAAGAACCCCACGGTCCGCCGCCTCACGAATACCTTTTTCAATAGGATTAAAATACTCTCTCGGAATCACTCCACCTTTAATAGCTTCAACAAATTCGAACCCCTTTCCTGTCTCAAGTTTTTCTACCTTTACCGAACAATGTCCATATTGTCCGCGACCACCTGTTTGTCGAATATACTTTCCTTCTCCTTCTGCAGAACCAAGAATCGTTTCACGATAAGAGACCTGTGGCTGGCCAACATTTGCTTCCACATTAAACTCCCGACGCATTCGATCCACAATGACATCCAAATGAAGCTCACCCATTCCTGAAATAATAATCTGATTTGTCTCTTCATCCGTACGGACACGGAATGTAGGATCTTCTTCCGCCAACTTTTGCAAAGCAACTCCCATTTTTTCTTGATCTGCTTTTGTTTTTGGTTCAATAGCTATGGAGATAACGGGCTCTGGAAACACAATAGCTTCAAGTAAAACGGGATGATCAGGATCACACAAAGAGTGTCCAGTAAACGTATCTTTCAAACCTACGGCCGCGGCGATTTCTCCTGCATACACCTCTTCCACTTCTTCTCGACTATTGGCATGCATACGGACAATGCGTCCAATGCGTTCTCTGTTTCCTGTCGTACTATTGAGGACATAAGAACCCGCCTTCAATGTCCCTGAATAAATGCGGAAAAATACGAGTTTTCCTACATAAGGATCTGCAGCGATCTTAAACGCTAAAGCGGTAAAAGGCTCGCTGTCATCTGCTTTACGTTCCAAAGAAATAGTGGAATCTTCGGGGTCGGTGCATCTCAAAGGAGGAACATCCAAAGGATTGGGGAGATAATCGACAACAGCATCGAGCAACATCTGCACTCCTTTATTCTTCAAAGCCGACCCGCACATGATAGGAATAATCTCCACCTTCAAAACTCCTTTGCGCAAACCGCGTTTGATCTCTTCCAGTGTCAATTCTTCCCCGGCTAAATATTTTTCCGTAAGAGATTCGTCGGATGTTGCTATAGCTTCCAGTAACTTATCCCGCCATTCTTTTGCTGGTGCGCGATATTCTTCAGGGATATCCGTTTCCTCAATCTCACGACCGAGTTCATCCTTATAGATAAAAGCTCTCATGGTAAGAAGATCAACGATACCAATAAAATTACTTTCCGTACCGATAGGAAGCTGAGTGGGGTAGGCGTTCTTCGTAAGACGACGGTGAATAGACTCTACATCCTTAAAAAAATCCGCTCCCGTACGATCCAATTTATTGATAAAACAAATACGAGGCACTTGATAGTCATCCGCATAGCGCCAGTTGGTTTCAGACTGTGGTTCCACGCCTGCCACTCCATCAAAAATAACAACCGCTCCGTCCAAAACACGCAAAGAGCGCTTCACTTCCACGGTAAAATCAATGTGTCCTGGAGTATCAATCAAGTTCATGCGGTACCCCTTCCAAAAACAAGTCGTCGCGGCAGCCGTAATCGTAATTCCGCGCTCTTGCTCTTGTTCCATCCAGTCCATGGTCGCTTCTCCCTCGTGAACTTCTCCGATCTTGTGTTTTTTCCCTGTGTAAAAAAGGACACGTTCGGATACGGTTGTTTTTCCCGCATCAATATGCGCAATGATTCCAAAATTGCGCGTTTTTTCCAATGAATACTCGCGTGGCATAAAAAATGATTAACGCGCAAAATGGGCAAAAGCACGGTTGGCTTCTGCCATACGCTGCACGTCTAACTTCTTTTTGATAGCTTCCCCTTCGTTATTCGCTGCGGCAATAAGCTCATTGGCAAGTCGATCGGCCATGGTCCTTCCTTTACGGGCGCGAGCGGCGGCAATGATCCAACGATACGACAACATGAGACGACGTTCCCCTCGCACGGGCATAGGCACCTGATAATTTGCTCCTCCCACACGACGACTCTTCACTTCCAAAGAAGGGGTGGCATTTTTGATCGCACGATCAAAAATCTCTATCGCATCCTGTTTGGTGCGCTCACTGATAAAATCGATGGCATCATACATGATGCGTTGGGCGATCGATTTCTTTCCGTCCTCCATGATGTAATTAATAAACTTGGCAATAAAAATATTGCCATATTTTGGATCTGGCACGATAGCGCGCTTTGGAGCCTGTTTTCCACGCATAAAGATTTTATGTCTGCGAGTTTCTTCCCTGCGTGCAAGAGGTACTTCTCGCAAGACAATGCATTAAGAAAAATTATTTTTTAATTTTGGGTCGTTTGGAACCGTAAAGAGAGCGGCTGCGACGACGCGCATCAATTCCCTGGGTGTCATACACTCCGCGAACAATGTGATAGCGCACCCCTGGTAAGTCTTTCACACGTCCCCCACGAATCATCACGATAGAGTGCTCTTGAAGGTTGTGTCCTTCCCCTGGAATATAAGCCGTGACTTCTGTTCCATTGCTCAAACGCACACGGGCGATCTTGCGGATAGCGGAGTTTGGTTTCTTTGGCGTCATAGTGGTCACTTTGACACACACACCTCGCTTAAACGAACACCCTTTTTTCAAAACGGTTCGCTTGCGATGAAGAGAATCCATGGAATATTGCAACGCCGGTGATTTGCTTTTCACCTTTGCAGTTTTGCGCGGTTTTCGAATAAGTTGTTGCACAGTAGGCATACCAAAAAGTCAACGTAAAATTAAAAATCAGCGCGGCTAAGATAACATATTCTCGCGTAAAACGTCAATCGGCCGCAGTTGATTTTAATGAACCTCCACGTAGCAAGCTACATGGAATGAGTGAGTTAAAAAACACGATTAAATGACTACCGAAAATCGTGTGCCTATAGATCCACCTTTACCGTAAGGAAGTAATACAGACAAAACTACTTCCCGCAGATGGGAAACCCAAAGCGCCTGAGTGATACGAAAATCTTTGTCCTCTCGTTTGTGTAAAAAAGACAAAAAGGACCCTATCATACAACAAACACCGTATATTTTATTCTCATTTTCATCCAATAACTGTCCTGTTTCTTTAAGGTGTGTCATAAAAGCTATCATCCAATCCTCAATGGTGATACCAGATTCTTGGAAGTAAGGGGAATCTTGACGGTCATGGGCTTCTTGAAGAATGGAGAGATAATCATCAGGAGTTTGACCCGCTTCAAGATCTGAACGAGGAATTTTTTTCCCTTGGGTCTTTCCTTGGCCTTGCCGAGGAATAGAAGCAATACCCTGGAAGTGGGAATCTGCGGGATCGGACGGTTGGAGGAGAAGAACTCTCCAGCCTTGAAAGGAAAAAGGATCAGTTACTTGTTCTTCAAGAATCTGGAACTTGGTTTGACCTTGGTGATCTTCATCAAAAAATTTGGGGTTATAAAAAATTTTAGGAGGATCCCCAACATCAGCTCCTTCATAAACTCCTACCGAAGTTTCAAGAGGTGTTTTTGTCCTCAGATGAAAGTCAGGATGAGACTGTTTGTAATCACGAAGAAATTGTTTGAAGGTTTCTGCAAATGCATCCAAGCTCATGCCAAAAGGAACGAGGAGAAGTTTGATAAATCCTTGATCACGTTTTGTGGAAAGTTCTCTTTCACGTTCAAAAAGCCGCTCTGCAATCTGTTCGAGAGTGGGGATGGAATATTCCTTGCCATCAATCCCCACGATGGCATTACGTTCATTGAAAATTCCTGCCTCTTTAAGAAGATTGAATTGAGCATCATATTGTTCTCTGAGATGATAAAGATGTTCAACTTTCTCAAGGTGTTCGGGAAGTTCCTCTTTCAGAGGCTCTCGATGGGTGACCAGATGCTCAAGACGCTCAAAAAGCAAAACCGCTTTCAACATTCTTTCTTGAGGAATCTTTGTGGATTTTAAGACCGCTCCAAAAACTTCTGTGCTCCTAAGCGCCTCGTTTGGAATCTCAAAATCATGACAAAAAGTGAGGATTCCCTCACGCAATTCGTCAAACTTTGCTTGATACTGCTTTGGAAGAGCATCACGGGCAGAAGAAGAATCTAAAAACGCTTCGGAAAGAGACTCCCCGATTGTATGAGGATGATGAGATAATTCTGAAGACGGATGAGAAAAAGGAGACATCATAAAACATTAAACGACGACCGAAGTGCGGACACCATAGCTCTTGTTATGCATAACGAAAGTGCTCCTGTCCAAACCCACCCGCCGAGCGCCATTGATCCAATACACGACTGGTACAAGGGCGAAGAATTGAAAAAAAGCTCCTATAAGGAAGGTGAAATTGTTTGTGTCATTTTGGTAGTAGTTATCAAGAGGTTGCCCAGTTTCTGCGAGGTGGGTCATAAAAGCCAGGATCCAGTCTTCAGGGGTCAAACCGGATTCACCATGATAAGGAGAGCCTGGATCGTCTTTCGCTTTCTGAAGGAGGGAAAGATATTGAGTCGGGGTTTGTCCTGTTTCAAGATCAGGACGTGGAAATTCTTCTCCTCGTAGGTACCCTCGTCCTTCTCTGGGAATAGAGGAAATAAGACTTTTGGAATCAGAAGAATTGGAGGATTGAAAGAGATGAATTTTCCAGCCTGGGAATGAGAAATTTGTATTTGATGCTTGTTCTTCAAGAATCTGTGCCTTGGTTTGACCTTGGTGGTCATGCTTATCAAAAGACTGGGGGAAGTAGACAAGTTTTGGGGAGTCCCCCAGGTCGGCTCCTTGGTAACCTTCTTTCCAGATTGGAAGAGGTTCAATGGTAGCCAAATCAAAATCTTTGTGGGTTTGTTTGTAGGTAAGAAGGAATTGTCTGAAAGTATCTATGAGGGCATCCAAGCTCATGCCAAAGGGGACAAGGAGAAGTTTGGTAAAACCTTGATCGCGTTTAGTGTGAAGTTCTGGTTCACATTCAAGAAGGCGAGAAGCGATTTGTTCAAGGGTTGGAATGGGATACTCATGACCATCAATACCTACGATCACACCTTCTTTGAGAATGCCTACGCGTTCCAAAAGAGAGACTTGAGAAGTGTATTGTTCTTTGAGGTGATAAAGAGGTTCTACTTCTTTGAGTGCTTCAGATTCTACCTTGAGAGGTTCCTTGTTGGTGACCAGGTATTCAAGACGTGCAAAGAGTAGGACAGCTTCGGTCATCCTTTCTTGAGGAATTCTTTTGGAAGTGAGTTCTGCTCCGAAGGCTTCCTTGTTCCTCAATGTTTCAACAGGAATCTCAAACTCTTTGCAAAAGGCAAGAATGCCACCTCGCAGTTCGTCAAAGTGAGCGCGATGTTGCTCAGGGAGAATATCGCGAACAGAAGAAATATTTAAAAACGCTTCGGAAAGAGACTCCCCTCTTTGGGGATGATGAGCATCTCGAGAAAACAAATCGGGAAACATAAACGTCTAGGAACTGAAAATAAAAAAGTAAAACAAATCGCACCGATCGCTCACCAAAAAATTGCACAAAGAAAAAGAAGGTTCACTGATGAAAAAGAAAATATTCCACGGAGTGAGAAGAGAAAGAAAAACCAAAAGAAGAAGAAGCTGGGGGCCATATACTGTGATCTTCATCCGTATCGCTTGATAACGTGGAGCATCAAGCAACACATCCAAGAGCCTGGAACCATCCAAAGGAGGAATAGGGATCAAGTTGAACATCATCAAAAATAAATTGATGAGCACAAGGAGAAACAGAAACACCACCAAAAGATTTGTTGGAACAAAAAAAGACTGGAGAATCAGGAAACGCAAAAGAATGGCGGCAACAGACGCAAAAAGAAAATTAGACGCCGGCCCGGCAAGAGCGACAAGCGCGCTATCCCGTTTTGGATGACGAAAATTATACGGGTTCACCGGCACAGGCTTTGCCCAACCAAAACCAAAAAATAACAACGGGATGAGTCCCAAAAGATCAATGTGCGCCAGAGGATTCAACGTTAAACGATGGGCACGCTCCGCCGTGGAATCTCCGCACCAACGAGCCACCAAGGCGTGACTAAACTCGTGCAAGGTCAAGGCGCATAAAATCGCCATGACCCAGGCAAGAGCCAACAAGGGATTTTGAAAAAGAAGCGAAAAAATCTGCATAATTATGACTTGGAGACACGACGAATATCAGCCCCTAATCCTTTCAACTTCTCTTCCAATCGTTCGTATCCGCGATCCAAATGTTCAATGCCGGACAATACGGATTCCCCTTGCGCGACAAGGGCTGCTACAACGAGCGCCAAACCCGCGCGAATATCCGGCACAACAACCGGAGCCGCGTGTAAGGCGGATGGCCCTTTGATCACCGCAGAATGACGAAAGTTCATCCCGCGAAACCGGCAAGGAAGTTCTCCCAAACATTCGTGGAATAACACGATATCCGCGCCCATCTGACAAAGCGTCTCGGTATACCCAAACCGTTCTTCAAAAACCGTCTCATGCATCACACTGGTTCCCTGCGCTTGTGTCAGCACAACGGCAAACGGTTGCTGCCAGTCTGTACGAAATCCCGGCCACGTATCCGTCTCAATTTTGATTCCCGCAAGCGGACGAGGCGCGGCAAACCAAATTCCCCCTTCACGCACTTCATACTCCCCTCCGATCCGACGAACCGTATTTAAAAATGGAATGAGATGATCATGAACGGCTCCTTTCACAAATACTTCCCCTTTTGTCGCCAAAGCGATGCACGCATAGCTTACGGCTTCCAAAGGATCCGGCATCACGCGCACATGACAACCGTGAAGCCGTTCCACTCCGATAATTTCAATGCGACGATTCACGCCGATCTCAATAATCCCTCCCATGTTTTGCAACATTTTAATGAGCTCAATAATCTCCGGTTCCATGGCCGCATTTTCAATCACCGTGCGTCCCTTTGCCAACACGGCCGCCAGAATCGCGGACTCCGTGGCGCCAACAGAAGGATAAGGTAAAGAAAGGACAACCCCTTGGAGTCCTTTTGGAATCGTGGCGCGATACCCATCCGGAGTTTGTTCTATGACTGCGCCCATGCGCGACAAGACATCAATATGCCAGTTGACCGGACGAGGTCCTATCTGATCGCCGATCACCACGGGAACAAACGCTTCTCCCACCCGATGAAGGAGCGGGGCAATCGCCAAAACGCTGATACGATTTTTTCGCGACTGGGTTACCACTTCGGTCTGTGCAATGGAAGGCACGCGGATCGTAAGGACATGATCGCTCCAGGAAAGTTCTCCCCCGACCACTTTTAAAATTTCTTCCGTAATGGCGGTCTCTTGTTGTTGTGGCATGTTCTCAAGCACCACTGTCTCCTCTGTCAGCAACGCGGCAATCATCATTTTGGAAGCGGCATTCTTGGCTCCCGAAAGCTCCACTTCTCCGTGCAATGGTTTTCCCCCTTGAATATGAAACGTGTCCATAAAAAATTACGTCATCAATAATCCTGCGGTATAAACTCCGCTTGCCGCAAGAAAAATCGGAATAATCCAATCAACATAATTAAGAAACCACAGCTCTCCGCTGTACATGTAACGAAACACGACAAGCTCAATCAAAAACAAAAACACCATGGCAAGCGCCATCGTGTGAAAAACGGAAAAAAAAGAAAAAAAAGAAAAGTAACACAGAAAGACGAGGAAGAACGCGCCCCATACAACCAAATAATGCCAGAGGATATACCAAAAACGCTTGAGTCCGTGGAAAATGTTCACAAACACTTCCACCAAAATCCAAGCAAATCCTACGTGTACTCCTAAAAAAATAAGAGGAAATAATGCCGTCATATCGCCCCGAAGAGCTTGTTCCAATGTACCTCAACTCATGCGTGCTGAAAAGCGTGCCCCTTTTCCCAACCTTCTCAAATTCGAATAGTTCTCTTCTCAAGCCTTACGAAAATTTCTTGATGATTTTAGCATCCCTCAAGATGAGTCTTGATCAGGAAACCTCATCCATAATGGCCTCTACTATCTCGTCCAAGCTACCGTCAGCAGAAAGTGGCAGAGCGCCTTTTTCTATCATTTCATTTTCCCACCAATCTTTCCAACCAAGAACCGTTTGACGGCTCTCCTCCGTATTCCCCATATTTTCGGTCCCTTCGCGTGTCGAGAGTCTTCTGTACAATTCGTTCGGATTCGTTTTTAAAAGAATCACTTTGTCAAAAAGAGAAATGACATCATCCATATTGGAGGCCACCCCGCAATAGAAAGCAATGGTATTTTTTTGTTGGCTTAAAAGCTTCTTGAGTTTACTTATATCACAAAGCCATTCTGATTTTTTGATCTTCTCAGGATCAGCGTTGTCAAAGTCCTCGAAAATCTCTTTTGTACCCTTTCGATACATGGCAAACATTCCATCGATGTCCTCTATTCCATAGGCTTCGTATCCTAAAGAGATGAACTGCTTGCAAACGGAGGATTTGCCTGATCCTGCGATTCCTGTAATCAAATATTTTTTCTTCATATATTTCGACACCCCTCGGAATCCGAACTTATCTCAAACCGATTGTCATTTTCGGTCTGCGAAAAAGAACGCCTAAAAAATAAATGACGCTCGTCGCCAGAAACAAAGGAACCAACCAATCAAGATACGTGTACTGATAAGGTTGTGCGTTGGGAAACGCAAATGTCCAAAAAATTATTTCCGCGGTGAGATACGCAAGCACGGCCGTTGCCGTCGTGGTAAAAGGATGCGCGTTTTTATAGAGCTGATAATACGCAAAAAAAACAATGCTGAAAAAAATAACCGTCAAACCTATGTGGGCGGGAATGGTCACCCACGTGGGCAGCCCTTGGAGAAGACGCAGGACGGCACTTACACTTCCCCATCCAATCATGGATGCCAAAATGACAGGCAATAAGGAATGTGATTCTAAAGAAGATGAAGACATACGTTTGTTACTTTACCGCTCTTTTGATAAGACGCAAAGGATCACTTAAGAAATGATTGAATGCGTGATGAAAGCGGCCAATGAATACTTTCTCGCGTAGACAAATGTCCGCCTGTACGACGAGAGATAAACTGACATCGACTCACGGTTGCAAAACGCTCCACAGAATCAAAAGAAACAACCTTATCGTCTTTCGCATGCACAACCATTATTTTCTTCGCATCCAATTCCGGAATCTCAGCCATGGGTTGAAAAAAAGATCCTGCGTTTAAGCGCATCCAATCCTCATGAGAAAATCGATACGCTTGCCCATACCCTTTTACTATCACCTGTTCAAGTTCATCCAAACATTCCTCGCAAGGCGCGGTCCAATCCACGACAGGAGCAAACGCAATCGCTTTATCGATACAAGGATCTTTGGTGGAAAGAATGGCGGCTGTTCCTCCGAAACTTGCACCCATCACCACCACTTGGGAAGGAATCACGCGATATTCTTGCTTTTCCCACGCACTCACAAATCCTGTTGGAAGCGCACGCACCACATCCCAAATATCTTGCTCGGGCGCGTGATCCAAAAAATGTCCCCCGCTTTCCCATGTTCCACGATAGCGAATATGAAACACCCAAAATCCTTTGCGACTCCAGTAGTGCATCACATCGTGCTTCCCCGGTAACGTGGGAAGTCCGTCACATAAAATCATGACGCGAGAAGAATTGTGTCGAGGAAGCAGAAACTCCGCCACAATCTCTCCGACAAAGGTGGTGCGCAAAGGGTGCATATTAAAAAGACATTTCTTGTTGTCTTGTCACGCGATGAACCGATTCACGATAATGACAGTATTCGCATGCTTCCGCAGGCTCTGGAACTTTTTTGCTTTTGAGGCAGGTGTGAATCTTTTCAAGCGTCGGCTCTATCCATGCATCGTTCCCTTCGTAGGGAACAAGTTTGATATCAAACTCGAGCTTTCCGTCAAACGCCTTGCGATCCGTCTTCCCATTGCAATAGACAAAATATCCAATGGAAGAAACTTCAAAATCATTGCGCCGCAATAACCACTGATAGATTTCCATCTGTCGCTTATAACTCATTTGCCAATCCGCGTTGATCCCCACCTCGCCTTCTTTACTCGTCGCTTTATAATCCACGACAATGAGCGCGTCATCCTCCCCTATCCAAAGATCATCCACCCCGCCTGTCACCAAAAAATTTGTGGAAGGATGGAGATAGGTCACACCGCGTCTCAACGCGTCCCGCCACTCTTCCATCCGCTCGTGTTGAAACGGAACGGCTTTCACTCCGTAGGCTTTCATGAGGGGATGTCGAGATCCTCGTGCACGATGAATATCAAATTCTTTTTTAAGAAGCGTATCGACCGCGTTATTCAAGTTGAAAGGAAAACTTGGAGGGCGCGCCACTCCCAACCGTCGATCCAAATAAAAACAACACGGGCATTGCAAAAATAATTCGATCTTGGATCGACTCAACCGAAACGGCTCTTTCTTTTTTGGATCAAAGAGACGATATGATCTCCGGATCTTCGCGACAGGACTCATAAACGTGACTCCGGTCGTATTTCCGTTCGTCGTATCATGCTCCCCTGTTCTCGTAAAACTTGTTTTTGTCTGCGACGAAGAGTGGCCATTTGTTCAGATAACGTTTGGATCTCTTCTTGAAGTTGCGAAGATGTTTCCGGATCCTCTACTCCTTCTTTCTTTTGGCGTGCCTCACTGATTGCTGTTTCAATGTCAGCAATCTGTTTTTCTAAAACAACGGCTTCTGAACGAGATCCAAAAATAGTACGTGCCTCGGAAACGGAAAGAGCGGGATTAACAGGTGATTCGTGTTTCATATGCTTTCATCATACCGACTCTTTCTTCTCGCGACAAACAAAAAATCCTGAAACACGTTCAAGATTTTTCCATCCTCTTTTCTTTCTTCATCCCTAAGTCGGGCTTGCTTGTCCGCCAAAGCTCACCAGAGCGACGGCGGAAACCGGCGGCCTCTTTTCCTTTCTTCATCCCTAAGTCGCAATTACTGAACGAAGCTCGAACCTTTTTTGAACAAAATCCTGACTGATTGCCGCGCTTCGCACGGCAGAAACTGAATGCTCGGGCGGGCAAAAAGGAAGGGGGTTGGGGGTAAG
>Ga0265296_1001286_pt1 | contig 29668 bp, 33 predicted proteins | sample MunlanPumphouse1_FD_189073 | JGI IMG/M metagenome (GOLD analysis project Ga0265296, IMG submission 189073) | Groundwater microbial communities from a municipal landfill in Southern Ontario, Canada - Pumphouse #1 | ecosystem: Environmental > Aquatic > Deep subsurface > Groundwater | place... | reverse complement strand
GGTATTTCCAACGAATAAACTGTGCCCAGCAATATTTAAATGCCTTACTGTAAGAAGAATTGCCGCCTGAAACCGGCAAGAGGCAAAACCAGGACTTGTGGTTCTGCCAGCAGGCCGGTATGGTCAAAGCAACTAATTAAATATTTGTTCAGGCATTGGTTCTTTGGATGGCTAAAAGGGGTTTTGTTTCAAAAGAGGAGGCACGCAGGCAGCTTGAAAAAATCGGTTTTGGAAGAGCTGCAATTAGTGTAAGGGATTTTTTGTTTGTAGAGGGTCAGGACGTGAGAAAAGCTTCTTTGGGAATAGTGGAAAAGGTCGCAAAAGAACTTGGCCCTGAGATTGCTGCAGGGCTTATTCTGGAAATAGGCAGGACTTCGGCCTACAGGCAATTAAGCCATAACCGTTTTTCCAGAGTTAACGCTGGTTTGAAAAGCATGCGCGACCAGTTTCTTTACATTGCAACTGCTTTTTCGCCAAGATTGCGGGGCATTGCAAAAAACCCTGCGCTTGAAAGAGCGGGCTGTTCAATGTCCTTGGGGATATCGATTGATGCCCCTTTTTCGCTTGCTTTTGAATTGCACAGCGGCAAAGAAACAGTTGGCAGGTTCAACTTTGACTTGCTTTTCAACCGGCAAGGCAAGCCAAGCGCAATTCTTGGCAATTTGCAGGGCGGAAGCAGAAAAGAAGTGGAAGAATTTAAGCGCAAAGCGGGAAAGTCCCCGCTTGATTTTTTCGTCGGCTGCTTTAAAACCGCTTTTCCAAGAAGACAATTACTTGCATTAAACCCGCGGAAACACGGCTATTTGGAAGGCATAAATTTGTTTGCCTTGTCAAACTCAATGAGAGAAAGGGGGCTGCTGACCGAAGCAGAGCACAGACAATATCAGGGATATCTTGATAAGGGCCGCACAGAAGGCAGTAAAAAAAAGCAGGCAATAGCTAAAGTGGAAGTGGAAAGGCAAAGGATTCTCACTCAAACGCCGGGAATGCATGCAGCAGCTTACAAAAAAGCCGGGTTCAGGAGAACAAGAAGCAGAATATGGCGATTGCCCAGAAAGCCCAGGCTAACCTGACTTGAACAGTTTGAGGTTTCGCGCAGTGTGCTTGTTGCATCTCCTGCAGTAATCCTTTTGCCAGAGGGAAAACAAGGCACCGGAAATGAAACGCTACAATTAAAAACCTCAAAGCCCTAAAATACTAAGTTTTCCCGCAAGGGCATGGAAAAAAAAGGAAAAAAGGTTTTTGAATTGATTAATGCGCTTGGAGCGGCTGCCAAAAGGCTTGTGAAAAATCCTGCGCTTTTGCTGCCTGCTTTTGCCGCAATCGCAATTTTTTTTGCGCTTGCATATGCCTTTTCCCCGTTCATGGAAAAGCTTGCCCTTGACCTCATGATTTTAGGCAATGTGCCTGATGCCCCCTTGAGCGCGCTTCCATTCCAGCTGATAGGGCTTTACGGCCTTGAATTTTCCGTGCTTCTTGTTTTCTTTGTGCTGTCAAGCATTCTCTTTGCCGCGCTCAATTACTGGTATGCGGCTTATGCCGCAAGTGGCCTTGGTTCCAAGGAAAGCCTGGGAAAAGCCAGCCATGAAACAATCAAGGCAATGGGAAAAATCGCCTCTTTCACTGTTTTCATATTGCTCCTTGTTTTCCTATTTGTGGTCCTGTTGTGGATTTCACTTGCCATAATGCCTTTCTTTGAAATCGGCAGCCTTGTGCTGCTTGCATTGCTTGCCCTTGCCGGATTTTACTTTGCAATAAAGTTTGTTTTTGTGCTGCAGGCACTTGCAATTGAACATGGCAGTGTAAGGCAGGCTTTGGAGAAAGCATGGCTTTTCTGCGAAGGCAGGTTCTGGCAGGTGCTGGCATTTGTCATAGTTCTTTCCGTTGTCTACGGCATTCTTTTATGGGCCGGAGGACTTGCCTCAGGGCTCTTTTCAGGCGAGGTTGAGTCATTGATTGTTTTTGCGGCCTTTTGGGGCATATTTTTGGCATATTCGGGGCTTGCACTGGCATTCTACTATAAGGAAAAAAAATAGGCAAAAAAAGGTCAGCCGCTGCACTTCGCCGATTGCCGTTGCAGTGCGAATGCTTTTAAAGCACTTTTTAGGTAATATGTTTGCATAGAAAAAAACAGTTATATTTGAGGAAGGGCGTATAGGATGAAAGCAAGCTTTTTGATTAAGGCAAAAGAAGAAGGGGTCGTTGCGGAGAAGGGCCTTAGGGTGTTTGTTTTGGAAAGGCTGCTTAACTCAGGCATGAGCAAGGGCACTGTTGAAAACATTGACAGAAAAACTGTGCAGGTCAGGCTTGAGGGGGATGAAAGGCAGGTCAGGCAGTTTGTGGAAGAACTGAAAAAAGCTGCGATTGCAGAGTTTGGAAACCCAAAGATTTTTTTCACCGCCCTTGAAGAAAACCCAGGCCTTGAAGTGCCTGACATCATGAGGTCTAGCCAGGCTTTGATGGTCGGGCAGCTGCACAAAGGCATAAGCGTCCAGCTGGACATTTTGGACACAATGAAAAAGATGACCGGAGAAATGACAAAAATGGCCGGCGGAATGACAAACCTGCCCAAAGAAATTGCCGCCGCCTTGAAAGGAAAGGCTTAGAGCCTCACTTTGACGCCATACTTTGCAACAAAGCGGTCAACAAGAGATTCAAATTCCTGAATGAAACTAATGTTCATTTTCATTATTTGTGCTGCTTGCCTTTTTGAGACTCTTGACCTAGAGCCAGTAACTGAGAGTATGCACATTTCTGGCCCGGGTGCCACAAAAACAAAAGGAAGCCTTTTGGGGATTTCTGCTAAAGCAGCTCGAAATTTCTCTGAAACAGGCGAATTGTTTAAAACAATTTCAAACTCAGTACCGTTGCAATAAATCCTTTGCCCTGGCTTAACCTCTTTCAAAGAGAAATGCCTACCCCTGCCATCTGACCTTGATGAAACATGACCTGCACAACAGTCAGTTATGTAAGCAAAAGGCAGCCTTGCAAACTTTTGGCAAACAGGCCTTAATTCCAAGTCCAATTCAGGGTCATTTGCCACAAGCATTTTCGCCAAATCTTGAATCTTTATAGCCCTGCTTCTGGCAAAAGCCCTGTCCCGCTCTCTTGCCCTGGATAGAAACCGCGCTTTCCCGTTTTCCGTTTTAGCCCGCTTTTTTGGCGCGGCTGCTTTCGGGTAAAACTGCCGCCTGCTTTGGGGCATAGATTTTCCTGCCCGCAATACAACTCTTGCCATTCCACAATTAATGTATTTTGCCCATTAAAAAAGCTTTCTTCCCCTCTTTTTTGGCTTTGAATAAAGCATTTAAAGCAATTAGCCCTTTTTCTATTACAATAATTCCTGTTTTTAGGGATTGGTTATGGTTAAGCTGCAGAAACTCATTTTGAGGAATTTCAAGTCTTTCAGGAAAGCCGACATTCCCCTGAGCAAGGGCTTTACCGCAATTGTGGGCAGCAATGGCAGCGGCAAGACAAACATTCTGGACGCGCTTTTGTTTGTGCTTGGAACCTCAAGCATCAAGATGCTGAGGGCAAGCAGGATAGAGGAGCTTGTAAACAACACTTCCGATGAAAACTATGCAAAGGTAGAGCTTGTGATAAAGGACGGCGAGAAAACCTACACCATACAGCGGATGATTGACAAGCAGGGAAAATGCGTTTACAGGCTTGACGGCAAAAGAAAAACAAGGAATGAGGTTTCCTCGCTTTTGCTTGAGCTTGGCATAAAGCCAGACGGCCACAACATCGTGGTGCAGGGCGATACAACGAGGGTAATTGAAATGAGCCCTGTTGAAAGAAGGCAGATTATTGACGAGCTTGCCGGCCTGCAGGAGTTTGACGCAAAAAAAGAGGAAGCCCTGAAGGAGCTTCAGAAGGTTGACAACAAGCTGAGGGACGCGGGCATTGTAATGCAAGAAAGGGAAAACTATTTGGAGCAATTGAGGCGCGACAAGGATGCCGCATCGGAATTTGATTCGCTGCAAAACGAGGGCAGGCGGATAAAGGCAACCATGATTTTTTCGGAAATGGAAAGGATTGAAAAAGAGGAAGGGGAATGCGGGAAAAATCTTGGGGCCATTTCATCGGAAAGGGAGGAGCTTGAGGGGAAAATAGGAAAGGAGCTGGGCGAAAAGGCACTACTCAGGGAAGAGGCGGAAAAGCTGAACAAGGCCGTGCTGTCGCAAAGGGAAAAGATTTACGCAACAGTCGGGGCGCAACTTGAAGAGGCGAGGACAAAAAAAGCATTGGTGCAGGAAAGGATTGGAAACCAAAAGCAGCAGGTTGAAAAAAACGCAGGAAGGGCCTCTGAGCTTGAGGAAAAAGCCGAGGCCGTTGAAAAAGAAATCGCGAAAACAAAAGCGAGGGTAAAAGAAATAGGCGTAAGCCTTGAGGCCATTGCCAGGAAAATAAAAGAGGCGGGGGAAAAAAAGGCGGGGCTTCAGGCAGGGGTTGAGCAAAGGGAAAAAAGGATTGCGGAGCTGAACGAGGCGAAAGAAAATCTTTCCTCAGAGCTTGGCTCTTTGAACGAGGCGCTTGCGGAGAAAAGGGCAATGCTTGTGGGCCTGCAGAGGGAAATAGAATCGAAAAAGCAGGCAATGCGGGAAAACATGCAGTCCATTGAGGCGATGCAGGCAAAGGTTTCGGAGAGGGAAAAAAAGGCGGCTTTGCTTGCGCAGCTCAGGAGCAAGTTTGGCAATATTGATGAAAGGCTGTCCAAAACGCAGAAGGAAAGCGATGCCTCGCTGGAGGCGCTGAAGGAAGCTGAGGCTGAAAGGAAAAACGTTGCGGAAAGCATTGAATTGCTTGAGAAGAGCGGTGCAACCTGCCCTGTGTGCGATTCCGCGCTTGAAAAGGGAAAAAAAGCCGGTATCAAGGCAAAGAAAGAGGCAAGGCTGAAGCTGCTTTTGGAAAAAGAGCGTGTTCTCAGGGAAAGAAAAAAGGACATTGACATAAGGATTGCCGAGGCAAGGGACGCAAGCGGGCGCGAAAAAACGCTTTCTTTTGAAACAGCTGACCTGGAAGAGCTCAGGAAAAGCGTTGGAGAAAGCAGGGCAAGGCTTGGGGAAATAAAGCAATGGCTTTCCGCAAACACAGTGGAAAGGCTCAGGGAAGAGGCGGAAGAGCTTGAAAGAAAGGCCGGGGCAAAAAGGCCGGCCCTGAATGCCCAGAAGGAAAAAATCAGCGCTTTCAGGGAAGGGGTTGCATTAAGCGTTTTCAGGGAGGCAAGCGACAGGCTTGCCCTGCTTGAAAAAGAGGGGCATTTGCTCAGGCAGGAAAGGGAAAGCCTGCTTGGCGGCATGGCAAAGCACCTTGAAAGCCAGAAAGCCTCATTTTTGGAGGAAGCGGGCCTGCTTTCGGAGGAAGCCGCAAACCTCTCCGCAACAATAGAAACAGAGGAAAAAGAGCTTGCAAGGCTTGAGGCGTCTGTTTCAGGGCTTGAGGCAAAGGTAGGCGAAGCCGAAAAGCAGGGCAGGAAAATGGTTGAGGAAAAGGAAAAGGCTGAAAAGGCAATGGCTTCATTGGAGGAAGCTGTTTCGAAAAAGCAGGCAAGGCTAAAGGGCATTGGCCAGCAGGAAAATGTGCTGCTGATTGAAAAAAGCAGGCGCGAGGTGAGAATTGCCGATCTCGGGGAAGAGGGAGCGCAATTCAAGGGTGTTGAGGCATTGCAGGAATTCAAGGCCGAGGAGCTGGCAAAAAGGCTGGTGGCAGTGGAAAAAAGGGTCAGGGAGCTTGGAGCCATAAACATGAAGGCGCTTGAATCATACAACCAGCTTGAGGCCGAGGTAATTGACGTGAGAAAAAAAGTCGGGCAGCTTGACCAGGAAAGGATTGCGGTTGTTGAAATGATTGAAAAGATTGACTTCAAGAGGACAACCGTTTTCATGGATTGCTTCAACGAGCTGAACAAAAACTTTTCAAAAATGTTCAACACGCTGTTCAACGGCGAAGGCCTTCTTGAGCTGAGCAACAAGGACAACCCGCTTGAGGCGGGGCTTTTGATTCAGGCAAAGCACAAGGGCGACAACATAAAAAACATTGATTCAATGAGCGGCGGCGAAAAAACAATGACCGCACTTGCATTCCTGTTTGCAATACAATTGTATGAGCCGGCCTCCTTTTACGTGTTCGACGAGGCGGATGCCGCGCTTGACAAGGAAAACAGCATCAAGATGGCCAGCATAATAAAGGAAATAAGCAAGCAAAGCCAGTTCATTGCAATAACCCACAATGACCCATTGGTGCAGGAAGCTGACCAGATTATCGGGGTTGCATTGAACAAGGAAAAAAGCAGTGTAATAGGGCTAAAGCTAAGGGATAAAATAGGCGCAGAATCCACGGAAAGCTGAAATGCAAAAGGCCAGCTTCACTGCACGCAGGCGGCAGCTTAAGCAAAAAAAGCCGAGGGAAAAATCAAATGCCTTTTTTTGCATCGCGTTTTGTTCGCCTGTTTTTTTTGCGTTTTTTTTCTGAAAATTCTTCCTTGGCCTTGGCCTCTTCGGCCTTGAGCTTTTTTTCTTCGGACTGCACAACGTGCTTGAGCAGCGCAATTCTTTTTGTGTAGAAAGCGATGTTTTCCGAATAGTCTTCAGCCGTGATTTTTTTCTTTTTGAATTGCTGCCTCAAATCCCTCATTGCCCTCTCAAAGGCGGCAATCTTGCTTTTGCTCAGGTCAAGCTCGATATAGTCGGCGCTCACCGCCCTGCGCTCGGCAAGAAGGCCTGTGAGCTTTTCCTGCAGCGGCTTGTTCAGCGTTTCAAGCTGTTCATCTGACAGGAAGCCTTTTTCATGCCTTCTGCCGAGCTTTCTTTGCGCCTGGAGTATTTCATCAAGCCTGTCATCGAAAGAGAATGCCTTGAAGACATGGAATTTTTTTCCCGAGGCAAGCAATCCGAAGCCGAGGGCTGCGGCAACCAGCAGGATAAGGAGCAGCAAAGCGAAGAAAGCGTTGCCAACATCCGGCTTTTCCTGCCAGCCGGGCAGAATGTTCACAAAGTTTTCGCTTGGCAGGGTTTCAAAATAATTGTAGCTTGCGTTTGCGGCGTCAAACATCGCTTCCGCGAGGAAAACCATTCCGATGCCGCTTTTTGCGCTTTCAAGCGCAGGCGCGGTCTGCCCCTGCTGGTCGTAGAAGGCTGAACTGTCAAGGAAGTACTTGGCATGGTCAAGGTAAAGCCTTGCCCATACAAGGCCGTAGCCGCTTCCGGTTATTTTTTCGTCGAGGGCAACGAGCTTTTCAATCAGTGCGTTCTGCAGTTCGGCAAGGTCCTTGTTTTTTGAGAAAATTTCGGCGTTTGCGAGCGCAAGGGCGGAGGATGCGTCAAAAATAGAGGCATAAACCCAGCCCTCTTTTCTGAGCTGTTTTGCGCTGTCGAGGCGCCTTTGGATGTCCTCATGTTCTTCGTCGCCGAGAGCCACAATGCCGTTTTCCGCGTTTGCAATGTAGGAATCTGCAAGGCTTCCCAGTCCGGAATCCTGCAATAGGCCTCTTTGGCTGTCTTTTGTGAGGTTGAAGAAGTCTTTTGAGATGGAGTACCATGCGAGCGCGTACTCGTAGTCAAGAATTTCCAAAACCCTGTCGGTGTCAAGGCCGTCCTGTTCAACGACAATTACGATTTCGTTCCCTGTGCCCAATGCATCCAGCTTTGATTTAGCCCAGCTAAGCCTTTCCTCTGCGGCAACATGCCATTCAAAGCCGTCAAGCGGAATGAACTTGTTCAGGTCCAATGCAAGGGAGTCAACGTCCTTGCTTAGGGCATTGACCTTGTCATTGAAGGCAGTGGAGTTTCTTGAAAGAAGCAATGGATTTTCGGCTACATCCCTGACAAACGAACTGTTTACCATTGCAAGGAAAGAATAGTTTGCGGCGCTGTAAAGGTAGTTTCGCTCGTAAAGAAGCTTTGCCTCTTCAAGGGTTTTTTCGCTTTCATTCAGGTAGGTGAGCATTGCGTCAACAAGCGCCGGGTCGTTCAGCATAGTGCCGCTCAGCGCTGTTTTTGCCGACCTGACCGAGTCCTCGGCTTGGGAGATATATCCTTCGGTCAGGTCCTTCATCGGAATAACGCTGTCGCTCAGGGCTATTTCTTCCGGCACAAAATCAACTTCGGCGTTTGCCGCTGCATTGATGTCTATTGAGCCTATTTCCGCAAAGGCATAGCGCAGAACATCATCAATGTTGTTTACCTCGACTACTTTTAGCCCCCAGTTTTTTTGCGCATAGTCTATCAGGTTTATTGACTTTACGTCCCCGCCTTCTTTGACGGTCTGCCTTGATTCTCCGGGAGGAATCATGAAAAGCTTTATTCCGACGCGCGCCGCCTCTTTTGACTTTTCAAAAACGCCGCCCACTGGGCCCACGCCGCCGTCCGCGGTTATTGTCCCTGTAAGTGCAACATTGTCGGGAATTTCCTTTTCCTGAAGCATTGAAATCACAAGCAGGCCCATTGCCGCGCCCGCGCTTGGGCCTTCCACAAGCGAGGCGTCGCTGCTTATGTCAAAAAAGTAGTCAAAATTGTCTACCACCGCACTGTATTTTTTTGCATTTTCAACCGCAAGCTTGGCAGTTGACTGCGTGCTTGTGCCAACCAGGGGCTCTATATCCGTCCAGATGCGGCCTGTTCCAGGCTTCAGCGTAAGGATAAGGTTTGACGCAAGCGCTTTGCCACTGTCTGTTACCGCAAAAACCTTGAGTGAGTCCGTTTCAAGCACGGCTGAACAGCCGGCGGAAAAAAGGAGAACCAGAAAAAGGGCAGCAATAGCTTTCATTCAGGTAATAGTAAGAGTGGATGTAATTTAAATAGCTTTTTGTTCTGCCCCTGCCTAGAGCTGCATATGCAGAAAAAAAGGGAAAAAGAAAAAGGGAGAGGGCTTTCAGCCGAGCAAAGCGAGGCGCATTTTCCCAAGGCTTTTTCACTAAGTGAAAAAGGCTTAGCCGAACAGTCCCGCTAAGCCTTCAGCCGCTTCTTCCTCTGTCTTCTTTTCCTCTTCTTGCTTCTTCTCTTCTTTCGCGTGGGGCTGTGCTCCGCCTGCCGCAGGTGCTACTGCGACTGCCTGCACTGCCGCAGCGTTCTTTATTGCTTCTTCTATGTTTACATCTTTAAGTGAAGCAATAAGGGCTTTGACTCTTGCGCTGTCGGGCTTTGCGCCTGCCGCTTCCAAAATCTTGGTCACCGATGCTTCGGTAACCTCTTTGCCAGCAGCATGCAGCAAAAGCGCGGTGTAGACGTATTCCATTTTTTTCCCTCCGTGTCATTTTTATTAAAAAAATAACCATTACTTTTTTTCTTCCTCAACCGGCTTTGCCTCTTCTTTTGGCCCTTCCTGAACCACATCAGGAATCTTCGCCTTGAGGGCCTTTGCCTGGGCATTTGCCTTCCCAAGAATCTCGGAAACCGTTGCGGAATTCATGATGTTTGCCTCAAGCGCAACTGCCTTGGCGTTCCTGTAGCCCTTTGCTATCAGCGCAGGCACTGTTTCCTTTGCAAGGTAGGCCATTTCAACCGCAACATTAAAAGCTGTTCTTGCGCAGTTTGCAAACTCCTCCCTTACCTTGTCAATGTCAATGTCCAGCACGCTTGCGAGGAAAAGCTGGCCGTTTTCAAGGGCGCTTGTCATTGAAAGCCTCACCTTTATGGGCTTTATTCCAAGCTTTGACAATGCGCCGGAAACCCCTGCTGAGATTACCTCGCCCTTTTTCGCAACAACCTTGTCTTCGGCAATGAAAATGGTTGGGCCCTGCATCACTGTCTTGAGCCCTGCCGCCTTAAGGTCAGAGAGCGCAGGCCCTGGCGGCAGCCCTGTGTCGCCGGCCGGAACAAGGATGTCATCCGGCGCAAATATTCCTGCCTTCGCCGTCATGCTGACCGAGTTTTTCTTAAGGAATGCGTAAAGCTCAAAAGGGTTCATTTCCGTAAAAATTACCGCTATGTTTCCCTTGAGGTTCTCGTCAAGCGCCTTTGCTTCCGGCTTTGACGCAAGCAAGGCCTTTTTCACAACGCAGGTCTTGCTGACCTTTATGACGGCCCTGCCCTTGAGCTTTTTCCTGAGCTCTTTTGCAAGCGGACCGGGAAAATTCTGCAGGGAAGCAATTGCAATAACAGGGTATTTGCCGGCAAGCTCTTGAAGCTGCTGCACCTGCCCTTCTTTCCATCTCCTTGTGTGTGCGGTCACTTGTGTTCAGCCTCCGAATGCGCTGCAACCTTTATGCAGGGGCCCATTGATTCCTTTACATAAACCGACTTTATGTTCTGGTGCTTTCTCGGCAGCTCTTTTGTAACAGCGTCAACTATTGCCATTGCGTTCTCCACAAGCTGCTCATCCGGCATTTTTTCGTTGCCTATGACAGCCTGAACCAAGGGCATGAATTTTCCCTTCTTGTTTGTAACCCTTGTGACAGAACCCATCTGCTTCAGCGTTTGCTCAGCCATTTCAGCATTTGGCTGGATTGGCTTTGGCATCTTGCCCTTTGGCGCAAGCTGCTGCCCAAGGTATTTTCCAACCGCAAGCATCACCGGGCCTTCGGCCAGGATTGAATCAAACTCGGCAACAATAAGGGCAATGTCCTTCTTGTTGAAATTTGGAATCTCGGATTCCTCAATAATGCGGTCAAAACTGCCCTTTACTGCCTCAATAAAGGCCTTGTCCCTTGCAAAAAGAAGGCTCTTTCCGCCGCCCTTTTTGCCAGTGGCAAAAGGCAGGCTTATCTTCACATCAACCTGGTTTGTGGCCTTTTTTGTGTCAAGGTCCTTGAAGTTCACCATAAGCTCAACAGACTGCGTGAACTTGCGCTGCTTTGTCTGCTCGCGCATCGCCTTCAAAGCCAGTGCAATGTCCTTCTTCTGCATTTTCAAAACCTCCCACAAACCTTTCTTTTGAAAAAGAAAGCTTTACCAAAGAAAACTTCTTTGCCAAAGAAAACTTTCCTCTCCAAAAAAACGGAGTGGTACAAGCGGAGTTAGAAACAGATTCCAACTCTTATGCAATAAAATAAATCTTTAATGAAACCTTTAAAAATCAATTCCCTGCGGAGCCAAATCCTTACTTCGGTACCCCAAGGGACCGAATCCAGCGGCAAGCCGCCGAAGCCCGCACCAAGGCTCATTCCTTCAGCAAATCATCGTATTTGCCTTCTGCAACATCCTTAATGGCTTCCCTTGCAGGCTTCCCTTCAACTGTTACGCCCATGCTGTTGCAAACGCCCATTACTTCCTTGACCGCACTTTTTATCTTGTAGGCAGCAAGGCTGTCAATCTTCATTTCCGCAACCCTTTTGAGCTGCTCAATAGAAATGTTTCCCTTGAGTTCCGACCTTGGGTTTGGGCTTCCCTTGTCAAGCCCGATTTCCTTCCGTATAAGCGCACTTGTGGGCGGGCTTCCGACTTTTATTTCAAAGCTCTTTGTCTTGATGTCAACAGAAACAGTTACAGGAACCTTCATTCCTGCATAGGCCTTTGTCTTCTCATTAATCAGGGAAACAACGTTTCCAATGTTCACGCCCATTGGCCCCAAGGCAGGGCCTAAGGGTGCACCGGCACTTGCCTTTCCGCCTTCAACCAAAACATTTATGTCAGCCATAAAAATCACTCCTTGATAATGCGAATGTGCTCTGCCTTGATGGTAACCGGAATCTTCACGGCAGCTTCCTGCAATTCAACAGTAACCTCTTCCTTTGTTACATTGACCCTCAAAACCTTTGCCTTTTCCCCCTTGAACGGGCCCGCAATAAGTTCAACCTTTGCGCCCTCGGTAATTGACTGCATCAATGGCTTGGATTCAAGCAAACCGCTCAAATCATTGATGTTAACCGCGCCCTTTACAATGCCCTGGCCCTTTACATGCGGCGTGTTCGTAATGCCCCTCCTCACGGTAAGCTCATCCTGTGCCTCTATCAAAATATAGCCCTTCAAGCCAGGAATAACGCTGATGCTGTAAATAGGCAAAGACTCCTGCTTTATCCTGTTGGAAATAATGTCAACTACCAAAGACTCCTGGCCAACAGTTGTTCGCACCGGAAAAATCATTTCACCTTCACCCTTTTTTTCCACACTTTCCAATAAAACCAATAAAACCAGAAAACAGGCAAATCAGAAAAAATAGCCCATTTCCCTGAATAAACTTAATCTGGTAAGGATTAAAAAGCTTGCCTTTTTGCTTCCATAAAAAAGGGCTTACAATTTAAGAAGCAGCTTCGCAACTTCTTCAGTAAAATCCTCTTTGCTAAGATGCATAAAGTCACCCATGACAGCAGAGCCTATTATGCCACGATTAAGCAAATCCTGAATAAGACTAGCCCTGGTCGCATAAATTTGTCTTTCACGCACTGCATTCCGCAGAGTCGGATTTGTTATTCTTGTAGTGCGACTCAAATCATTAAAAGCAAGCCTTCGCTTCTCTGCTGAAGGAACAGGCTTTTTAGGGCCAACCTTGATTGCACCAGGGCTGAATTCAGATGGAACTTGCCCCACATTTTTAATCTGAAAGGCATCAAGCCCCACAAAGCCTTTTCCAATCTGGTTATTTTTTGGCATTACCTGATTTCTTTTGAATGGTTTTCTCAAAGCCATTGAAAGTTCACCTAAATTGGTATGAAAGCGAAAATCAGGTAAATCGCATAGCCTATTGCCGCAATTATGATTATGCCTATTCCTGTGACCTTTGCCATGGTCTCAAACTCTTTCCTGTCAGGCTTCTTGGCAATGACAAGCACGCGCCTGCTGTTTGCAATGAAAGCCCTGAGATTTTCCTTTATATTCAAAGCCATAAAAAAAACACCCTTGCAAATACGCATTAATGAAAAATCAATAAGGAAATAAGAAGAAAAAGGTTTTAAAAAGCAAGCAATGCAACAATCACTGGCTTTTTAGGTTGGAACAGAGGCAATGATGAGGTAAGCGACAAAACCACGGTATATATGATTATGGCTAACCGTTACGCTAACCGGGGTTCATCGAAATTATTCCTGTAAGTTTCCTTCTGCGGCGCAGCCGCAGCGCGCGCCGCTATAGGAATAATGGCCCTCAAGAAAAAGAAACAGGATCGCTATCATCTACCCTGCTTTAGCAGCGGAATTTCACGCTTGCAAAACTTTAAATAACAGTTTCTTACACTAGTTTTGTAATGCCGTTGATTGGAAAGATTGTAAAGCGGGATTTAAAGAAAATCACTGGAAATGAGCTTGGGGCTATTGTTAATCAGGCAAAAAGAGAACCCTCCAAAGTTAGGTATCTTTTACACCGGGGGTTAAATTATAGGCGATTAAGGGCAAGAGGATTTGATTTTGACTTACTGTCACGATTTCTGACTCCAGGGGAATTGTACGGGTTAGGTGCTCCAATTAATGAACTAAAATGGTGTATGCTCCGTAAGGGAGGAAAGAAGACAAGATATTTAGATTGGAAAGAACTTGAAAAGATGGGCGTTCCACCCATAGAATTATCTGCGGTTCAGATAGTTAACTCAGGGCTTTCCCCCAGAGAACTGATTCAAAAAGGTGTCCCTGCAGTAGAAGTTACAAAGGCTTTTAGAAAGCAAAGAGAAGTGGATGAAATTAGAATGGGATATAGGGCAAGAGGAGGAAAAACCATTAAAGCCTTATTGAGGCTGCATAGCCTTGGGGAATTAAAAAAAATGCATGTTCCAGTAAGACTGTTGCTGGAAGCAAAAGTACCATTACGCAGTTTGGTATCAGAAGGGTTTTCCCAACTAGAAATGCTAAAAGAAGGCGTGCTTGGCCCAGCGTTATTAGAAGCTGGCGGAAGAATCAAAAATATTATAAGAGATATTGACAATTCAACAACCGATAGTGAAAGGGCTGAGGTTGTTCGCGCTATTGTGAACGCTGAGTTTACGGCTGCTCATTTTTTATCAGGAGAAATTTCAGCCAGAACTCTGATTATGAAAGGCTTTTCGCTAAAAGATTTACACGACATGGGCTTTTCTGCTAAAGCGTTATTAAAAGAAAGATTTAAAGTAAAAGAGTTGATAGAAGCAACGTTTTCTCTTATGTCAATTCATGGGGCAGGAGTACCACTTTCAACCATGATTAGTCTTGTTCCAGCCCAAAGATTTTTAATTGAAGGATTCAGCCAAGATGAAATCAACCAGGCACACAGAGAACTAAAAAAACAAAGAAGTGCAGAGAAAATCGAAAAGCTAAAACAAAAAAGCTATAAACATAAAAAACAAATAAACGCGTCAAATTAAAGCATTTATCTTTTATATTGTCTAACGGCAATGATGAGTTTAATGCCTGCTGTGCAGAAACTGTTTTTGGCGCCAGATGTCATTTAGTTTTGCAGGTTTTTACCCGGTGAAATCTATTCCCAAATCAATTGGCTCAGACAAATCTATTTTGTCAAGGTCCTGCAGGTAAGGGAATTTCCCGCCGGCAATGACAACCATTGCCTGAATCTGGTTTCTTGGCAGATTATCGTCAATCATTGCGCCCCAAATAATATGGGCGTTGTTGCTTATCTTGCTTGAAACCGTTTCCACAATCATTTCGGCTTCGCGCAGGGTCATATCCACTCCGCCGATCACGTTCACCAAAGCGCGGTTTGCACCCGAAATGTCAACGTCCAAAAGCGGGCTTGTCAAGGCGTTTTCAACCGCCTCCAAGGCGCGTGCCTCACCCCTTTCGTCTGTATGCGATTCACCCAAGCCAATCATTGCCGCGCCGCCCCTGCTCAAAATTGTCCTGAGGTCGGCATAGTCGAGGTTTATGAGCCCTGGCTTTGTGACCATTTCGGTAATGCCTTTGACGGCGTTTGTAAGCACTTCGTCCGCAACCTTGAAGGCGGCATTTACCGGAAGGTCAGGCGCAATCTCGAGAATCTTGTCATTTGGAATCACGATAACGGTATCGGCGTTTTTTCTCAAGGCGGCAAGGCCTGTCAAGGCATTCTCCATCCTTTTCCTGCCTTCAACAGTGAAGGGGATTGTGACAACGCCTATTGTAAGCGCCTTCATTGCCTTCCCTATTTCCGCAATCATGGGGGCAGCGCCCGTGCCTGTCCCACCACCCATTCCGCACGTTATAAAGATAAGGTCTGAATCTGCAAGCACTTCCTTGAGCTGGCTGAGGGACTCGCGTGCCGCGGCCTCTCCAACACTCGGGTCTGAACCTGAGCCAAGGCCCCTTGTGAGTTCCCTTCCAATAAGCATCTTTTTGTCGGCAACTGTGCTCAAAAGGTCCTGCGCATCGGTGTTAATCGCAAATGTCTCGGCACCGGTGATTCCAATCTCGGTCATTCGCTCAATTGTATTGCAGCCGCCGCCTCCAACGCCTACCACCCTGATTTTTGCCTTGGCTGTTTCAAGAAGCTTTATCAGTTCCTCATTGTCATGAGTCAGCTTTATCTTTTTCTTTGCTTTGACAGGCTCTTTTTTTGCCCTTTTAATGGCCTTGCTTACAATGCTCTCCAATTAAGGCACCCCCGAACTATAAATGAATAAAGTATAATCCCATTGAAAACAAATTTAAAGCGATTAGTCGGTGAATTAAACATAATTAAGGCAATTATACATAATCGAATTTTTGGGCTTTTTTGGAAAAAACAGGCAAAAACAGGGGCGGCCGCCTGCAAGAAACTTTTGGAAAAAGTTTCATCAAAAAAAGTGGCAATAAATATGCCTTATATGCCGCAAGGAAAGCTATTTGCGCAAATCACACGAAGGCAACCGCAATCCATTCGCCGACAAGATAGGTTACGGCTATTACCGCAGCGGCTATTGCAATGTGCTCGGCGACCGCTGACCAGGGGTTTTCTTTTCTTTTCAGGGCAATCCTGTAGCTGAAAACCGCAAGCAAGATTGCACCAAGGCCTATGTTTGCAATCACCGCGTCGTGGAGCGGAAACAAGAGAACTGGCACCAGGAAAATTATTGCCACGGAGAATTTTGTCAGGAAAGTCGCGGCCATTGACGCCCAGATGTCCTTGCTTTTTTTTCCGCCTGATTCCTCGGAAAGGTGCATGCCCATTGAATCGGAGAACGCGTCGGCAATGGCAATCGTGATTATTCCGCCTATTACGGCAAGCGTTGAGCCTGTGCCGGCATAAAGCCCGACCATGAGCCCAAGCGTGGTTATCACGCCTGAAGCCAGCCCAAAGCTGAAGCCGGCCCTTATTGAGTCCTGAACCCTCGCTTTCATCGCAGAAAAATAGCGCTTTGGTGCTTAAAAGGCTTTGCGCGAAGCGCATTTTTCCCAAGGCTTTTTTGCCAAAGCAAAAAAGGCTTTGTGAGAACTAAAGGAAAGGGTTTTATTTGAGGAAAAACTAATTTACTTTATGGCAAAGGCTTGGCCCAAGGGCTTTCAGGTTGTGGCAATAACGCCTGCGTGGAATGAAGCAAAGCTCCTTGCCCCTGTGATAAGTGACCTGCACGAATGCAAAAAGCAAGGCCTGCTGGCGGAGGTAATCGTGGTCGATGACGGCAGCACAGATTCGACGGCACAGGTTGCAAAAAATGCGGGGGCGGACAAAGTCATAAGCCTGAAGGAAAATCGGGGGAAGACAAATGCTGTTGCCCAGGGCGTTGAATATGTTACGGAAAAGTACGCGCCGAGGAGCAGTTTCAAAAATGCGGGCAAGTGGATGCAAAGAATGGACAGAACCATAGTGGTTATGATTGACGCTGACATAAAGGGAATCAGGCCGGAGCAAGTGGTAAGGCTTGTAAGGCCGTTGCTAAAAGTGCCAAACGGAAAAATAAGAAAATGCCTGAATATGGTAATCGGAACGAGAGTGAGGGGAAGCCAGCTTTTGGATTATCAGCAGTTTAATGGGGAACGTGCGATAAGGCTGCGGTCATTGCAGGCGATGAGAAGGGGCACAAAAAAATGGAAGACATTGATTTCAATAGGGTACAGTCTGGAAACAGTCCTGAACAGGCTCATTCCAAAAGCAAGTTATGCAAACACTGGTTTTCACTTGGGAAGAGAGGCAGGCATAACGCATCGTTCAACGGTTGTAGGAATGAACATAGAAAAAGCAAGGGAACTCCTTGAAATAAGAAAGAAACAGGCAGACTGCCTGCGGGAGATAAGAAGAATCAGCAGGGCACAGACAGGCAACAGAAAAGTGCCCGGGCAAAAACGCAAAATATAGGCTGGATTGCCTGCAAAACCAAAAAGGCCTAATCCAGCGAGAAGGCGAAGGTTACCAACAACCAATAAAAAGGGGTTAGAACTTATTATGGAACTGTTTTAATATGGGAAAAGAATTCGAACAAACCGTGAAATGCATAAAGGGCTTGAAGATTCAGGGCAGCAGCAATGTGAGAAAGGCCGCGGTGCAGGCCTTGAAGAAAAGCGTTTCGGAGAGCAGGGCAAAGACCCTTATTGCGTTCAGGCGCGAATTGCAGAGACACTGCCTTGAAATCCTGAAGGCAAGGCCTACAGAGCCTGAGACAAGGACGGCATTGAGGATTATTCTTAAGGCAGGCTCCCTGCATTCAAGGGATTTGCAGGAGGTCAGGCACCATGTGCTCTCGGTGATAGGGAACTATGAGGCAGACAGGAAGGAGGCCATGGAAAAAATTGCATTGTATGGAAGCAGGCTTATCGAAAAAGGCGACACGCTTTTGACGCACTGCCATTCGAGCACTGTTGAGGAAATTTTTAAAAAGGCGAAGAGGAAAATAGAAATGGTTTATTGCACTGAAACAAGGCCGTTGTTCCAGGGAAGGATTACTGCGGCAAATTTGGCAAAGGCAGGCATTCCGGTAACGCTAATCGTTGATTCCGCCGCAGACAAGTTCATGCATCCTGTTGACAAGGTCTTTGTGGGATGCGATGCAGTGCTGAGCAATGGAAGCATTGTGAACAAGATTGGCACAACGCATATTGCAATGAGCGCAAAAAAGCACCACAACCCTTTTTTTGCCTGCACGTCTTCGCATTGCTTTGACCCCGCAACTTATTTCGGCTTTGAGGAAAAAATCGAGGAAAGGGACCCTGAAGAGGTCTGGAAAGAAAGGCCGAAAAAAGTGCACATAAGGAACCCTGCATTTGACATTGTGGACGCTTTTTACGTGCAGGCAATTGTTTCCGAAATCGGCGTTTTTGACCCGGAGAACTTTGCAATGGAAATGTACCACAGGCTGGAGCTTGGCGCAAGGCAGGAACCTTTCATGGGATTGCTTGACTTAGCCAGGAAAAGGATGCCTTGAAAAAAAGAGGGGATAAAATGGGAAGGTTTTTTGACAAAGCAAGAAGAGGAAGGGAAAGGGCAGCCGGGAAAAGAAGGACAACCAGAAGTATTGGAGAGGCCAAGATGCGTAATGCAATGTTTCAAGCACATGAGGTTCTTGACAAAATTAACTTTGAAGATAGGGCCAGGGAAATTGTCCAAATCTATAATTTTGACAAAGTTAAAGGCGCTAGTTTAAGGGGAAAGTGCCGCAGGATGATGCAGCGCGAAATGAAAATGCACCTGCTTGGGCGCATCACTGGAAGAAACAATGCTGAAAAGCAAATGCTTTCCCTGCTCAAAAGGGCATCAAGGATAGAGCTTGGCATTCGGGGCTATGGAAGAGGCCAAAAGTGCCCAATAAGGGAAGCCATAGAGCTGTACACTGCAGCTTTGGGGATTGTGGAACAGGTAGTGCATGAAATTGGAGAAAAAAAAGCGCGAAAAGCTGAAATCCCAACAGAGTGGCTGATAGGAGAAACTATACATCTGAGCAGCATTTCACAAGAAAATCCAAGAGCATTTGTTAAGCTGAGGACATCATTGCTTTCGGTAGCCGCAAGAATGGCAGCCGAAAAAGCAGAGTCATTAAAGCCAAAAGCAGGCGTTTTTGCACACGAAGGCTTTAACAGGATTTCAAACGCGGTTGCAAAAGCCCTTCCGCTCAGATAAACGGCAAAGGGTTTTTGGCAAGGGCAACGGTTGCAGCAAATTCCTGAAAGTCACTGCAATCCAAAATCGCGTTTTAGCTTTGAAATGTTCACGCCCGGGTTCCCTGCTGCAAATGCAGCGCTTCCGATTACAAGCACGTCGGCACCTGCCTCAAGAACTGCTTTGCCTGTTTCGGCATTGACACCGCCGTCCACCGAAACCAGCACTGGCAATTTTTCTGAATCAACTTTTTTCCGAAGCAAAGATACCTTTTCAAGGCATTCAGGCAAAAGGCCCTGGCCACCAAAGCCTGCCTTCACGCCCATCACCAGCACAAGGTCTGCCTCGGCAAGAAAAGGAAAGGCCTTTTCTGCAGGCGTTTCTGAATCCAGGGCAATGCCTGCTTTTTTCCCCAGGGAATGAATTTCATCAATTGCGTTTCCCGGCTTGCGGCAGGCCTCAAGATGAAAAGTGATTGCATCTGAGCCTGCTTCCGCAAACCTTGCAAGAAAGCGCTCAGGCTTTTGAATCATCAAATGCGTGTCAAAAAACAGTTTGGTTTTGCTTCGCAGCGATTTTATGACAGGGAAGCCGAAAGAAATGTTTGGGACAAAAACGCCGTCCATTACGTCAATGTGCAGCCACTCAGCCTCTTTTTCCAGGGAAGAAAGCTGCCTTGCCAAATCGCAAATGTCCGAAGAAAGAATCGAGGGCGCAATAAGCTTCATCGGCAAACAAATGTAATGGCGCTAAATTTAAATAAACAATCAGTGATTCGCCAATTTGGGAAAATAAAAATAATAAAGGCAAAAGAGTTTCTGGATAAACAGGAAATTTAAGTGGCCAGGAGCCGCACTTATCAACCCTAAAACTTCAAAATCGCTTATCAGCCCTAAAAACTTCAAAAGTGTGCTCGTGCCTTTCAACGACGTAGTGGATGTCCTTTAGAGTGGACCATATGTTATGCACATATAATTCAAAATTGTTTGACGGGTCTTCGAGAGGAGGCACCCTGACATTAAGCCTGATAAAATATGGCCTGGCTTGATTTTCAAGCGCCAAAATCTCGCGGTAAATCAGCTGTATCCTTCTATTGAAAGCGGCGAATTGCTTTCGCCCCTCTTTTGTTTTAACCTGCGAGGCAAGCTTCCAAAAGGCGGTAAATTCTGAATCCAATTCGTCTACTTTGGACTGAAGAGCCGTGCCAGTTTTTTTAAATTCCCTTAGCTTTGCAGCCCTTTGCCTCAAAGGAAGCGCCCTGAATTCTTCTGAAAAAAAATTCCTGGGAACCCTGCTGAAAGGAATAAATTTCCGATGCATATTAAGAAATACAGCCTAGGAATTTTAAAAGCTAAGCCAATTATTTTAAATAAACAACTTTGCCCAATTGATAGCGGGTTTCATTGGGCTTGAAAACTGTTTTTGCAGGCATAAAATTGCGCAATCCCACCGTTTTGGCAAGCGGCATTCTTGGCACAAATTTTGAATTGATGAAAAGGGTTTTTGAGGAAGGGGGAGCTGGCGCTGTAACAATGAAAAGCATCGGCCCTGCTGAGAGAATGGGGCATGCAAATCCTTCTGTAATGGAATGGGAGCATGGCCTGATTAATGCGGTCGGGCTTCCAACGCCAGGCTTCCGGAACATGGAGGAAGAATGGCGTGAGCTTGAAAAAAGGGACTTTCCGCTTATTGCAAGCATTTACGGCGCTTCGGTGGAAGAATTTGCGCTTGTTGCAAAAAGTGTTGCATTGCACAGGCCGGATGCAATTGAGGTGAACATAAGCTGCCCGAACACGAAAAAAGAGGGCATGGTTTTCGGGGTAAATGCCGAAGATTCCGCCGCTGTTGTCAAAGCTGTAAAAAAAGAAATTGGCGCAATTCCCCTGATTGCAAAGCTCACGCAGCAGGCCTGGAACATCGGGCAAATTGCAATCGCCTGCGAAAAAGCCGGTGCCGATGCGATTTCAGCAATTAACACTGTTCCCTCAATGCTGATTGACATTGATGCGAGAAAGCCTGTGCTTGCAAACAAATTCGGCGGCTTGAGCGGGCCGGCTGTAAAGCCTATTGCATTGAAGTGCGTTTACCAGATTTTTGAGGCAGTGAAAATCCCAATTCTTGGAATGGGCGGCATTTCCACCGGAAAAGACGCGATTGAATTTGTGATGGCCGGCGCAACAGCAGTGGGAATTGGCAGTGGAGTACACTACAGGGGCATTGATGTGTTCAAAAAAGTGTGCGATGAAATGGAGCAATGGATGCGCGAAAACAGATTGGATAACCTGGAAGAGATAATGGGATGCGCGCATGAATAGAAAAATAAACAGGGATGATAAAAGCAAAAGCCGGTTTGAGGGCACAGCCGGAAGGCTGAAAAGGGCGGTTCCATACGAAGAAAGGAGAGCCAAAATGGCCAGGAGATTTGCAATCAGGAAGCTAAATGCCATGAAGCTCGCCGAACTGGCAAAAGACCTAAAGGAAAGCCAGGGGCTGGAAAACAGTGTATATAACAGGGCATTACTGACACAGGAAATACAGAAAGGGCTTTTGACCAGAATAAAACCCGAAAACAGGTCGCCTGTTGAAAAAAGGCTGTTGAATTTCCTGGGAGAGCTAACAACATTTGAGGAAAGGCTGGCGAAGGTCACTGAATACGGGATTTTCTTTCCAGACGCAATAGAACTCTATGACAGGGCGATAGGCATATGCGAACAGATGATTGCACTGAAAAGGAGCCAAGCATTCGAAAAGAGATGGGCAAAAAAGCTTGGGAGCTTCCAGGGCAGAAAAAGATGGCTTGAAACGCGCCGGGATATAAGGCCGGACAGCAAAACAATGGTGGAAAGGCAGGAGCTGGCAAGCCTTGCCATAACTGCAAGCGAGTACGCAAGTGTGTTAAGAAACAACTGCCGGGAGTTCATAAGCATTGGCTTTGCAAAGATTGACATTGTAGTTAGGGAAGCCTTCAAGGGGGCAGCGCATGATTGACACTGTTATTTTGGACTGGTCGGGCGTTGTGAGCGACGACTGGGCGCTTACTTTTGCCGCGGGCAACGATATTCTGCAGGAGCTTGGCCTGAAAAGGCTTTCGGAAAAAAGGTTCAGGGAACTGTATGAGCTGCCATGGATGCGCTTCTACGAAAAGCTTGGCGCCGTGGTTGACGTTAAAGAGGAATACGAAAGATGGGCAAGGGTTTACCCAAAGTATTCGGGTGAGGAAAAGCCGTTTCCTTTTGCGGGAAAGGCGATTGAATGGCTTAAAGCCAGGGGAAAAAAGGTCATCGTGTTCAGCGCCAAAACGCAGGAGCATCTTGAGCAGGAAATCAGCGGGTATGGCCTCAAAAGCCTGATTGACTACAGCTATGGAAGCAACGAGGACAAAGGGAAAAAAATTCATTTACTTGTTGCAAGGCACGAGATTGAAAAGAAAAGCGCAATCTATGTCGGCGACATGGTGCACGACATTGAAACTGCAAGGCAGGCCGGCATCAGGAGCGTTGCCGTTTTGTCGGGGTATGACTCAAGGGAAAAGCTTGAAAAGGCAAAGCCGGACTTTATCATCAAGGATTTGGGAGAATTGCCTGCGCTTATTGAAAAGCTGGAGGCGGAAGAAAAATGACAGGGCTGCCAAAAATGGTTCCAATAAAAATAATTGAGCAGGAAACTCCTAGCATTAAAACATTTTATTTGGATTGTTCAATGAATGCGCTGCCGGGGCAGTTTGCAATGATTTGGATTCCAGGCTGCGACGAAAAGCCGTTCACGCTCACAGCGGCAGGCAAAGAGTGCGCAGTGACAGTGCAGCGCAAGGGAAAATTCACTGAAAAAATTTTTGCATTAAGGCAGGGGGACAAAATCGGGATAAGAGGCCCATACGGAAACGGATTTGAAATAAAGGGGGTGAAACACGCCTGCATTGTTGCGGGGGGCTGCGGGGCAGCGCCAATACTCCTGCTTGCGCAAGAACTGCAAAAAAACAAAATTAAAACAACAATCATTAACGGCGCAAAAACCGGCAAAGAATGCCTCTTCGGCAAAAAGCTTGCAAAAACAACAAATGAATTCTACATAACCACGGATGACGGCAGCCTTGGGGAAAAGGGGTTTGCAACCGAAGCGCTTGAAAGGCTGCTTGCAAAGGAAAAATTTGACTGTGTTTTTTCCTGCGGCCCTGAGGGAATGATGAAAAAGGTTTTTGCCGCATGCGAGAAGGCAGGGGTTGAATGCCAGCTCAATTTGGAACGCTTTATGCGCTGCGCTTTCGGGGTTTGCGGTGCCTGCGCAATGGGAAAATGGCTTGTTTGCAGGGACGGGCCTGTCTTCACTGGCAAGCAACTGCGAAAAATCCCGCAATTTGGGGAAAGCGCAATGCTCAAGTCAGGCAAAAATGTTTCGTTGAAGGAGTTTGCGGATTGGCGTTCCGAATGATTAATCGGGTGAAATTATGAATATCTTCAGAAAAATAGGCTCTTTTTTTCCTAGAAAAAAAATTTACAGGGGCGGGGCCGGAAAAAATGTTTTGGTTGCACGAAAAGTTAAGAAAAGGCAAAAGATGACCATCGATATCAATGATGAAAGTGGATATGCCCGCGGCTTACATGGACAGGCGTTTGATTTGCGCATTTTGAAGGGCAAACACGAGGCAAGGCTTGTAATAAAAAAATACCATCTTGGCAACCAGACAAGGAAAGCGGAAAGAGAGTTTGAGCTTTTTCAACAGCTTAAAAGGCTTGGGCTTGCCGTTCCGCCAACAATAAGGCTTGTGGAAATTAACGGCAAAAAATATGTTGCCCTCACGGACCTTTCAAAATTTGGGCAAATTCAAACAAAAGATGAGGAAGACGTTTACCTGCTTTTAGGCAAAGAAAGGGGGAATGAAATGAAAAGCTATACTAAAAGCCAGAATGAAAGGGCGGCAGAAGCAGGGATAGTACTTCGTGACTGTTGGGAGTATGTAATTGACCCCCAACAAAAAACAGCAAGGGCATTCATTTTGGATTTGGAGCATTGCAGAAACCTTCGGAGCGCTTGAAGGAAATTGCCGGGCGGCAATGGCAGGGATTGTTTTAAAAAAGCATTTGGAGCAAATTATTAGGTGGGCTTTGATTGCATCCTAAACGGCAACAGCTATGGGAAGAAATCGGCGCTTGGCAGGAAGATTTTGAGGCAAGGCTTGCCAAGTCCATTGCAGGCAGAAGGCTTCCCTCCAAGGACATTATAAGCATTGACGATTTTTCAACCAATGACCTTGAAATGATTTTTGAAAGCACAAAAATGTTCAAGGAATTCGTGGTAAAGCCTGACAAGAAAATCAACCTTTTGAAGGGAATGTCCCAGATAAACTTTTTCTTTGAGGACAGCACAAGGACAAGGGTTTCGTTCGAGCTTGCCGGAAAGCACCTGAGCATTGACACAATCAACATTTCGGGAAAAGGCAGCAGCATGGACAAGAAAGGCGAAACGCTTAATGACACCGTGAGAACGCTTGATTCCATGCACGCCGACGTGATAATCCTGAGGCACAGCAAGGCCGGAACGCCAAAAATGATTGCAAGCCAGATTGACATGCCTGTCATAAACGGGGGCGACGGCTGGCACGAACATCCCACGCAGGCAATGCTTGACCTTTACACAATGTGGGAAAAGAAAGGCAGGGTAAAAGGCCTTAATGTTGTGATTGTAGGGGATGTAAAGCACAGCAGGGTGGCAGGCTCGCTTATAAGGGCTTTGAACAAGTTCGGCGTTGAGCCGAGGATTGCGGGACCGCCGACACTCATTCCATTCGGATTGGAAAAAGTGTTCAAGTGCAGGGTTTTTTACAACCTTGACGAGGCCATAAAGGGCGTTGATGTTGTTTATGCCTTAAGGATTCAGCTTGAGAGGGCTGCGGGCGCGGAGATTCCGACAGTGAGGGAATACAGCAAGTGCTATTGCATTACTCCGGCAAGGCTTGCAATGGCAAAGCCTGACGCAATAGTGATGCATCCCGGCCCCATAAACCGCGAGGTGGATTTGAGGACGGAGGTAATGGAGGGCAAGCAAAGCGTTGTTGAAGAGCAGGTTGAAAACGGCTTTGCATTAAGGCTTGCGCTGCTTTACCTTTTGCTCGGGGGCGACAGAAGATGACTTCGCTGATTATAAGGAACGGAAGGGTGATTGACCCTGCAAACAAAATAGACGCTGAAATGGATGTTTTTGTAAAAGACGGAAAGATTGCAGGGCTTGAAAAGGGCATCAGGGAAAAAGCCGACAAAATCATTGACGCAAAAGGCTTAATCGTGTGCCCCGGCCTGATTGACATGCACGTGCATCTGAGGGAGCCTGGAAGGGAAGACAAGGAAACCATTGCAACCGCCTCAAGGGCAGCCGCAAAAGGCGGCTTTACAACAATTGCCGGAATGCCGAACACAACGCCTGACGCCGACAACCAGACAGTTATAGAATTTGTGCTGAGCAGGGCAGGCCGCGACGCGGTCGTCAATGTCCTGCCGATTGGCGCAATCACAAGGAAAAGGGAGGGCCATCAGCTTGCCGAAATAGGCGAACTCAAAAAAACAGGCGCGGTTGCCGTGAGCGATGACGGCGCAGACATACAGGATGCCAATGTGATGAGGAGGGCGCTTGAATACTGCACAATGTGGGACATGCCTGTTTTGTCGCACAGCGAGGACAAGAACCTCAGCGCAGACGGCACGATGCATGAGGGCCTTGTTTCGACAGAGCTTGGGCTGCCCGGAAAGCCGGCTGCCGCCGAAGAGGTCATGGTTGCAAGGGAAATCATCCTGAGCAATGCGGCAAACTGCCCGATTCATTTTTGCCATGTTTCAACGCAGGGAAGCGTTGAACTGATAAGGCTTGCAAAAAAGAGGGGGCAGAAGGTTTCAGCCGAAACCTGCCCGCATTATTTCACCCTGACTGACGAGGCTGTCAGGGGCTACAATGCAAACGCAAAGGTCAATCCGCCCCTGAGAAGCAAAGAGCACCTTGAAGCGGTTATTGCGGGGCTCAGGGACGGCACCATTGATGCAATAGCCTCGGACCACGCGCCGCACCTGCTTGTCGAAAAATTCCTTGAATTTGACTTCTGCGAAAACGGCATTGTCGGCCTTGAAACAAGCCTTGGGCTTGTTCTCACAAAGCTTGTGCATTCAAAGGTTCTGGCCCTGAGTGATGCTGTTGCCAAGATGACCTGCAATCCCGCAAAAATCCTGCACCTGGATAAGGGAACATTGGGCAAAGGCAAGGATGCTGACATCACAATCATTGACCTGAATGCCGAGGAAATCGTGGACCCGGGCAAATTTGAGAGCAAGGGCAGGAACACGCCGTTTGGAGGAATGAAACTGAAAGGAAAAGCCGTTTACACTATTGTTGCAGGCAAGGTTGTAATGGAAAAAGGGAAGGTTGCCTGAAGCACGGGTTAATGAAAAAGATTGATTTGTAAAAAATGGAGTTGAATTGTCGGATGAGTGTATTTCAACCCAAGGGTAGCCCCAGAAGAGGGCGTGAGAATATTTCGCCAGGAAAAAGGGAAAGGGAGGCAAGTAGAGGAAAAAGCAGAAGAGAAAAGGAAAGGCGAGGAAAGGGAAAACCGGTTTATGTTATGGGAAATAGGCACCATGAGCCATTGCAATTAAGGCGTATTGGTAGAGGATGGTTTCCAGATATTTCAAGGGAGAGTTTGGATTACCTAAGATTTTGCGGAACATCAAACTTTCTGGGATCCGGAAATGTGGTTACGTTAGTAGGAGAAAAGACATCTGAAACACAAACTTGCTTTCGCGTGAATATGGGTAATCCAAGAACCAAAAAAAGTGTTTATTTTGGAACTTTTTTAGTAGATCTGGAACAAAAAACTATAACAAAGAGCTGAAAAAAATGAATTCAAGGGAAAAGCTTTGCATTGAATTGTTTGACATCGGCGCCGTGAAATTCGGCTTGTTCACTTTGAAAAGCGGGCTATTGAGCCCTATTTACATTGATTTAAGGGTGCTTGTTTCCCACCCGAATGTTCTGCGCGATGTTGCCTCAGAGTTGATTAAGCTGACAAAGCCAGTGCACTTTGACAGGATTGCAGGCATTCCGTACGCAGCGATTCCGATTGCAACGGCGGTCAGCCTGCAGGCAAACTATCCGATGATTTACCCGAGAAAAGAGCAGAAGGGATACGGCACAAAAAGGGAAATAGAGGGCGAATTCAAGCCTGGAGAAACGGTGCTTGTTTACGACGACCTGATTACCACCGGGGCAAGCAAGTTTGAGGCAATTGCCCCCCTGGAAGAAGCCGGCTTGAAAGTGAAAGACATAATTGTCCTGATTGACAGGGAACAGGGCGGCACAAAAGAACTGTCGGAAAAAGGCTATAGCCTTCGTTCAGTGTTGAAAATCGGCGAAGTGCTTGAAGCACTGAAAAAAAACAAGAAGGTTTCCGAAACTCAATTCGCCGAAATCAAAAAGTATTTTGAAAACCCGGAAGAATGGGGCAAAAACAGGTAGGCGAAAAAATGAATACCATAAGAGTTAAAAAGATTGTCACAAGAGAGGGAACGAATATCTTAAGGGCTGAATTCAGGAAACAAAAAGAAAGAAGAAGAACCCCGCTCCCGACACCAACAACTGAAGTTCTTTTGAAATTAAGAAGGGCAAGAGTAAAAAGCATCCATGAAATGGGGGATGATTTGGAAGCTGCCAATGCTTACAGAAGAAGCGTTATTTCGATTGCTTTGGAACAGGCAGGCGTTAGGAGAAACTTTGAGGAAAAAAGAGGTAGAGTAATTGCTGCTCTTGAACCAAGTCTTGAATCAGGCACAGACATTCACGATGCTTGTGTCCGTAAATTAGTTATCGGTGGGGGGTCAAAGGTTAATTTAAGAAGAGAAAAAGCAAAAGAGTGGATTGGCGAGCCGCTTGTCGGCGAGGCTGCAATGTCAGACGATTTACGTGCAGCTTCACGCTCGGCAAGAAGAGGCAATGAAAAGAGAAGAATTATTAGAATTTTGGGTCCTAAAGCAGGAAACAGATTTTGGGCTTGGTTTACCGTGCTACGGTCAGTTCCGACTAAGTCGGTTTGAAATTGCATTTGCCGGGGGTTGTTATGGAAAGAATAATCAAATCCGATAGGAGTGTTATTCCTGCCTGCGATGTTTCTGAAATGAAACAATTTGAAACGCTTGTAAGCGAGACTGCGGGCGTGAAAGGAATCGGCGCCTACAAAATCGGATTCCAGCTTGCGTTAAAATATGGTTTGCCAAAGCTTGTAAAGGCGGCAAGGGCTTTTACCGAAAAGCCGTTGATTTACGACCACCAGAAAGCGGCTACAGACATTCCTGACGTTGCGGAAAAATTCGCCGCGGTGTGCAAGGAATCGGGAATTGATGCCGTGATTTTTTTTCCCCAATCCGGCCCTGAAACGGAAAAAGCGTTTATCCTGGCGGCGCAAAAAGCGGGCTTGGGCGTAATAGTCGGCGGGGAAATGACGCACAAGGGCTATTTGCAGGCGGATAATGGTTTCCTGCTCAACGAAGCGCCGAAAAGAATGTATGAAATTGCAGCTGGATTGGGCGTGACAGACTTTGTGGTTCCGGGAAACAAGCCGGAAAAAATCGCTTTCTACAGGCAGTTCCTGGAATCAAAGGGAGTGAAGCCAGTGCTCTATTCCCCGGGGCTGGTTGCCCAAGGCGGGGAAATAACGGAAAGTGCAAAAGCAGCCGGCGAAAAATGGCATGCAATAGTGGGAAGGGCATTGTACGAAGCGCCAAGCATAAAAAAGGCGGCAGAAGAAATGGGGGGCAAATTGTAACGGCGTTTTTTATGAAGCCGAGGATTGGAGTAATGGGCAGCGCAACTGGTGCGCATTCTGCAGAATTGCTTGCAAAAGCGGCGGCAGTGGGAAAGGCGATTGCAGAAAGGGATTGCATTTTAATGTTCGGGGCAACCATTGGATTGCCTTTGGCTGCAGCAAAGGCAGCAAGCGAAGCTAATGGCTTTGTCCTGGGGGTCAGCCCGGCGGCAAACGGGCAAGAGCATTTGGAAAAATACCATTATCCTGTTGAAGCGTGCAATGCAGTGGTTTACACAGGCTTCGGCTACAGCGGCAGAAACGTTGTTCTGGTGCGAAGCTGCGACGCAATAATAATCATTGGCGGCAGGATTGGCACAATGGGCGAATTCAGCATTGCTTACGCAGAAGAGAAGCCCATTGGCGTCCTTGAAGGAAGCACCGGCCTTGCCGGAAAAATAAGGGAAATTGAAAAAGAAGTGCTCTGCAAGGAAAAGCCGACAAAAATAATCTTTGAAAGCAATCCGGAAAAGCTGGTGGAAAAGCTGCTGCGAGAACTGAAAGGGGAAAAGTGATTGGATGGCAGAAGAGCTCCCTTGGGAGTTGAGGCGGGATAGCTTGAGTTCTTTTTCCCATGATTGCTATCCCCCTTTACAGAATTTGGAGCAAAATCTTGTCCTCGCGAAACACTATTTCAAAGACCCCCGGCTGAGCGCTTTTAGAAGAAACTTCTTCTCTATTGCGCAATCCATTGGAGAAATTCATGACAATTTTGACAGAGTTAGAGCGCGTGAAGAACCGCCCCCTGAAGCAGAATTGAATCAACAGTTGGCCAGCTACAGGCAGGCAGTGGAAAGCAAAAATAGGGAAATGGCTTCAATGCTAGGAAAGCTTGAAGCATTTCATATGAGGAATAAAAAGCGAATGTCGGCTGAAGCCAATGGGCACCTCAGAACAGCGTTAAGAATGGCAAAAGAGTATCTGTCCCAGTTCCCTGCGCAAGACCTTGGAAGGAAGATTAGGGTAGAAGCAAAGCCCCAAAACATTTTCG
>Ga0265296_1001285_pt1 | contig 29691 bp, 36 predicted proteins | sample MunlanPumphouse1_FD_189073 | JGI IMG/M metagenome (GOLD analysis project Ga0265296, IMG submission 189073) | Groundwater microbial communities from a municipal landfill in Southern Ontario, Canada - Pumphouse #1 | ecosystem: Environmental > Aquatic > Deep subsurface > Groundwater | place... | reverse complement strand
AAAGAAGGAAAGTTATCAGCTGATAATTATCAATCATTATTAAAATTATTAGCCCCCTTCGCACCTTATATTACGGAGGAATTATGGCTTTTAGTTGGCAATAAGGACAGCGTACATAATCAAAAATGGCCTGAGTATAATGATAAGTTAACCAAAGAAGAAGTTGTAAATTTAATTATACAGGTCAATGGTAAGGTTAGAGATAAAATTAAGGCTGAGGCGGGTATCTCTGAATACAAAGCAAGAGAATTAGCAATTTCTAGTAAAAATGTGCAGAATTGTATTTCCGGCAAAGAGATAAAAAAGATAATTTTTATTCCCGGGAAAATAATTAATATAGTAATTTAGGCGAGCCGAACTAAGCGGTCAGATTTCCCGAGTTAAAAACTCGGGTTTTCGGTGTTTATTCCACCGAACATAATTGACAGTATTATTTTATTTATATAGACTAAAATAGTATATGAGGTTGTCCTCGGTTACAGTAGCAGTTCTTTGCAAGGAGTAATGTTGTGTCAAAATTGCTAACAAAGTCATGGTGGGTTGTTGACATTTTAATTTTAATTTCTGTTTTAGCACTGATACCTTTTATCACCGGATTTAGTATCAGTAATTTGGATCCAAAAGATGTGGTAAGGGTTCTCAGAGAAAAAGGTTATACTAATATAAAAGTCATAAATAGCCGGTTTGTTGCCTGTGTGCCATATCGTGGCACCAACGCATGTTTTAGCGCTCGGTATCTTACCGCCGAGGCAATCGATCCTGCTGGAAAAACCGTAGAACTTAATGTTTATTCGGTTTTTCCTTTTGGGGGTACCATAAAGGTTAAAGAGAAATAAATATACGACACGACATAATAATGTAAGAATTAATAATAATAGCTTTCGTCAATTCCAAAACGAAGGCTTTTTTTATTTATTTGCATTTTCAACACAAAAAAGGCAAAATGAATAATAAATATAAAAACATATGGAAAAAATATATCCGGAAAAGTTAAAAGCGGGGGGTGAGGTGAGAATTATCGCTCCGTCCCGTTCTTTGGCGATAGTTTCAGAAGAGGCATTAGAAGTATTAAATAAAGACGCATGGTTGCTTGGAGCAGAATTAAATGTTTGAATAGAGTAAGATTATTTCTGGATGATGGCGGATATTTGCATATTGCAGAATTTGAGATGAACGACAGATTTGATAAAAGGTACAAAGAAGATCTTAGACTAACGGGAGAGTATGGAACATTATCAATAAAAGATAAAGACACCGGAAAAGAACTAGGAAAAAGCCATAATTTTTTCAAGGAAGAAATAATAGAATTAGTAGAAAAGGCAGGATTCAAAATAGTCAGTTTTAAAAGAACTTTTTTTACTTCTTATCACGGAGAGAAAAAACCCGGAATGATGATAATCGCTCAAAAAATATAAATGAAAAATACTGTTTTGTTATGTATTGGATTTTAAAAAAACTTTTTGGTTGGATAGTCAGGCTAATATGGGTAAAAAAAGCAGAGGGATTGGAAAATATGCCTAAAAATGGAGCTTTTATAATTGCTGCTAATCATTGCAGTTATTTTGATTTTATCTCGCTTATAGCCGTATGTTCTAGAAGAGTTTATTTTTTAGCTGGTGAAGTCTTTTTTAAAAAATGGTGGTGGTACTGGTTGGTTAAATCAACCAGTCAAATAAGGGTGGACAGAGATAGTAAGGATAAAACAGAGGTAAAACAAAAGGCAATTGATGTTTTGAAACAAGGTAAGGCTTTAGGCATTTTTCCAGAAGGCACAAGGTCTTCTGACGGCAAAATGGGAAAAACATTTACCGGTGTTGCTAAATTTGCGTTAGAAACAAAAGTGCCGGTTGTGCCAGCTGGAATAACAGGAACCTATGAAATTATGTCGCGCCACGACAAAAAGCCAAAATTTAAAAAAAATATTGTAATAAATATTGGAAAACCAATGTATTTTGAAGAATATTATGGCCAAGCTGGCAATGAAACAATTTTACGCCAGATAACCGATAAAATAACAGAAGAAATAGAAAAACTTAAAATATGAGCGAATTAGTTATTTTAGATTTAGACGGAGTTATAATAAAAAGTCAAAGCCAACAGATTTTTTTGAATTATTTATTTAAGAAAAAACTGATTGGCTTGTTTTTTTATCTAAAAATATATTTTTGGTTTGTTCTGTACAAATTAGGATTAGTTAATGATCCTAAAAAAATAATGGATTATGCTTATTCTTTTTTAAAAGGTAAGAAGACTGAAGACATCGAAAAAATAGTTGAAATATTTTTTAATGAAAAACTTCAGCAATTTATTTTTTCAGAAATAATTGATATAATAAACAAACATAAGTCGCAGGGCAGGGAATTGGTAATAATTTCTAATTCGGTTGATGTTATTGTTAGTAGGGTAGCCAAATTTTTAGGCATTAAGAATTATATAAGTACGCAATTAGAAAATACGGATAGAATTTTTACAGGAAAAATTTTGGGAGATATTATTTACGGAAAAAACAAAATAACTGTTGTAAAAGAATTTATAAAAAACAATAATCTAAATTTAAACAATAGCTACGCATATACAGATCACATTTCAGATTTAAACTTGTTGCTAATGGTTAAAAACCCAAATGCAGTGAATCCAGATAGATTTCTTTTTACTAAAGCTAAAAAAAATAATTGGCCAATTTTAATATTTAAAAAATGATAACTCTAACTCTTTTTCAAGTTTCTACTTTAATAACCGCATTTGTCAGTTTGTTTTTGGGTTTGTTTGTATTTTTTAGCGGAGAAAAGACTAAATTAAATTTTTCTTGGTTATTAACTTCTGTTTCTATAAGCCTTTGGAGCATCGGCCTGTTTGGAGTTGTTTTTTCCACAAATATAACAACTGCTTGGTTTTGGCAGTATGTTTTAGATATTGGGGGAATATGCGTTCCTGTTATGTATTTTAACTTTTTACTGCACCTTACAAAAAAAGATAAAAAGTTTGTTTTATTGCAGACATTTTCTCTTATTGCTGGCACAGCGTTAATAGTATTAAATTTTACAGAACTTTTTAAAACCGGCATTTCGCCAAAATTCGGCATTAATTTTTGGGTTGATCCGGGGAAGTTATATTTTTTATTTCCTTCATATTTTACCCTTTTTATACTGCTTTCTATTATTTTAGTTATAAAAGAGTACCGCCTAGCTATAGATAAAGATCATAAAAGGCAATTAATGTATGTTTTAATTGCGCAAATTTTTGGATTCGGCGGAGGGCTTACAGATTTTTTTCCTCAAATGTTTAATGTTTATCCTTTCGGCAATTATTTTATTATTTTATATGTAATCTTTATAAGTTATGCGGCATTAAGACATCATTTATTTGATATACGAGTAATAGCAACTGAATTATTAACTTTTTCAATTTGGGCATTCTTGTCTATAAAAACATTATTGTCTGCAAGTTATGATGATCTAATATTAAACGGAGGAATACTTATTGCAGTTGTGATAGCTGGAATATTGCTTATTAAAAGCGTATTAAGAGAGGTGCGGCAGAAGGAGCAAATTGAAAAGATGGCGGAGGAGGTGAAAAGGGCGTATGAGGTGGAGAAGAAGGCGAATGTGGAACTGGAAAAATTAGATAAATATAAGAATGATTTTTTAGTGCAGACTCAGCATGATTTGAAAAATCCTTTGGCTGTAATTATGGGATATTCTGACCTTTTACTTGGCGGAAAATTTGGGAAAGTGCCTGAAAAGGGGATAGATATAATAAAAAGAATACAGGTTGTGACGCAGGATAAAATAAAAGATGTAAATAATTTTTTGGATACAGAACAGTTTAAGATAGGCAAAGGAGTTGTTTTATTAAAACCCGGTGTTGAGCTTTTTTCTATGTTAGAAGAAATAACCAACAGGCTGGTGAATAAGGCAGAGTCAAAGGGGATCTTTTTGAAATTAGAAAAGCCCGAAAAAAATATTGTAGTTTCGGCTGATAGAGAAAAATTGAAATCCGCGCTGTTTAATATTGTTGATAACGCGGTAAAATATACGGAAAAAGGAGGAGTGACCATAACATTAAAAATTTTAAAATTTAAAAATTTAAAAATTATCGTGGGGGATACGGGTATTGGAATACCTCAAGATAAAATTAAAAATATATTCGGAATGCAGTTTGAAAGAACAAAGCAGGCTGAAAAAATAGCCGAAGGAAGCGGAGTCGGATTACATTTGGCGGCTCAGATAATTAAATTGCATAATGGCAAAATTTGGGCAGAATCCGGGGGCGAAGATAAGGGCTCAACCTTTTACATTGAACTGCCTACAAAATAAGATTTTACTAGAAAATCGCCCTAACCGGCGATTTTTTGTTTTTTTTTTATCAGGGTTGCATTTTTGGTTTAGAAAAGGCAGAATTAGATAATAAATAAAAATATGAAAACTAAAACATTCGGCGATAAGAAAATAACAATACGGAAAATTGTAAAATCGGATTTAAAGAACGCTGCAAAATTTCAGGGTTATATTAATTCTTTAATTGAAGAAGAAGCAAAGCTTTTGATGAATAAAAAGGCTACCATAAAAGAAGAGACAGAGTTTTTAAAAACAACATTAAAGGGCCTGAAAAATAAAACAAAAGTTGTTCTTTTAGCAGAGTACGATAAAAAAATTGTGGGCCTTACAGATATTAAACAAGAAAGATGGAGGAGAAATCATATAGGAAGGTTTGGAATTTCTGTAAGGCAAGGTTATAGGGGGATTGGATTAGGAAAATATTTAATGGCAGAAATAATAAAATTGGCAAAAACAGAATTAAATCCAAATCCTAAAATGATTCAACTTGAAGTTTACGCAAACAATAAGCCAGCCATTGCCTTATATAAAAAGATGGGATTTAAAATTGCAGCCAAATTGCCAAAACAAATTCAACACAAAGGAAAATTAATTGACGAATTAGTAATGATTAAATTTTTATAATTATGGAAATAGAATTAGAGAGAACGTATTTATTAAAATATCTTCCTGAAGATGTTAAAGAAAAACAATCAATAGAAATTTTTGATATTTACATACCAAAATCCGCAGATCATTCAATTTTAAGAATCAGAAAAAGGGGAGAAGTTTGTGAAATAACTAAAAAACAACCGATAAAAGGTAGCGATTCATCAGAACAGGAGGAACATACTATAAATCTATCAGAGGAGGAATTTTTAGCACTTGCTGATATCGACGGTAAAAAATTACACAAAATTAGATATTTTTATCCTTGCGGCCAAAATATGGCTGAAATTGATGTTTATAAAGACAATTTTGACGGACTAGTCTTTGTTGATTTTGAATTCAAAACACGCGAAGAAAAAGAAAAATTTTTAATACCAGATTTTTGTTTAGCCGAAATTACGCAGGAAAAATTTTGTGCCGCAGGCTGGCTTGCTGGAAAAAAATATTCAGAAATTGAACAATTTTTAGAGAAGTATGATTATAAAAAACTTAAAATTTAGGTTTATGGAGGTAGAATACGAAGCAACTTTTTTAGATGTAGATAAAAGCGATATAAAAAACCGGCTGGAAAAGGCCGGAGCAAAATTGATGAAACCAGAATTTTTACAAAAGCGTGTTGTTTTTAATTTACCTAAGGGCCATGAAAATAAGTACACTTGGCTAAGAGTTAGAGACGAGCAAGATAAAATAACTATGAGTTATAAAGAAATTACCGGCAAAAATATAGAAGATCAAAAAGAGATAAATTTAATTATAAACGATTTTAAAGCGGGCGAAGAATTTTTAAAATCAATTGGTTGTCCAATGAAGTCTTACCAAGAAACAAAAAGGGAAATTTGGGAACTAGACGGTGTTGAAATTTGCGTTGACGAATGGCCATTCTTAGAACCATTTGTGGAAGTTGAAGGAAAATCGGAAAAAGAAGTAAAAGCAGTTTCTGAAAAAATCGGCTTTGATTATTCCAAAGCGCTGTTTTGCGCGACTACATTAATTTATAGTATGAAATATAATATTCCCTGCGAAGTAATAGACAACGAAATACCAAAAATAACTTTTGATATGAAAAATCCGTTTTTAAAATTTCAAAAATAAAAATATGAAAAAGATAATTTTAGCGTCGCAATCTCTAAGGAGAAGAGATCTGCTTAAACAAATTGGTTTGGAGTTTGAAGTGGATCCAAGCAATTATGAGGAAGATATGACCCTAGATATGGAGCCAAAGAAATTGGCAGAGCATTTGTCGTTAGGAAAGGCAAAAGATGTGGCAAGTCGGCATAAAGATTCAATCATTATTTCAGCAGATACAATTGTTGCTGTTGATAACGAAGTATTTGGAAAACCAAAAACGCTCGAAAGAGCTAAATATATGTTGCAAAAACTCAGTGGCAGAGCCCACTCTGTGATAACGGGATTTACGATAATTGATACGGAGACGAATAAACAAATTTCAAGATCAGTTGAAACAAAAGTATATTTTAAAAAACTTTCCGAACAAGAAATGGATGCATATATTGCAACGGGCGAACCATTAGATAAGGGAGGCGGCTACGCCATACAAGGACTTGCTGCTTTGTTTGTGGAAAAAATAGAAGGAGATTATTTTAATATCGTCGGTTTGCCTATAATGCCACTGAGTGAAGAATTAAAAAAGTTCAGAATAAAAATATTGCAAAAATGAACAAAATTTTATTAAATTTAAAACCATTTCAGGAAACTTTGCGCGCAGATATGTGCGGTCCAGCTACTCTGAAAATATTGTTTAGTTATTACGGAATAGATAAAACAGAAAAAGAATTAGCAAAAATGGCTGGGCTAAAAAGGGGATTAGGTATAGACGATAAGGGGATTAAAAAAGTCTCTGAAAAATTGGGATTTAAAATTGTAATCAAAAATAACAGTAATTTTAAAAATATAGAAAAATGGTTAAAAAGGGGAGTACCAGTTATTGTAAATTGGTTTACGCGAGGTAGAAACGATTATCCAGAGTCAGAAACAGCTGACGGACATTATTCGGTTGCAGCGGGATTAGATGATAAATTTATTTATCTTCAAGACCCGGAAATCGGAAGAATAAGGAAAATTAAACGAGACGATTTTATGAGAGTTTGGTTTGATTTCAAGGGAGAGTATTTAAAGCCAAGAGAATTGTTATTAAGGCAGATTATTGCGATATACAAATAATTTTAGAATCAGCGGTAAAATATGGTTTGAATCAAAAGCGGGAAACGGCACAACCTTTTTTGTGGAACTGCCCGTTAAACTCGCCGCAAAAAAAATGTTAGCGCCATACTAAAATTTGTCAAGGGCTTGACAAGGGCATTAGATTTGCTAATATAAAGAATATCATTGAAAATTATAAAACCTTTGACTTGGGTCCCGGCGAAAGCTGGGGTTGGGCCCGATGAGGTAGTCTGTGCGTTAGTGCAGACTCGGCTTCCTCCGTAATCATAGGATAGTTGCTAAGCTAAAATAAAAAATAAAATTTTAGTGAGTCAACGAAGCGCTCAATTTTATTTAATTGAGAACAAGGGTGGTACCGCGAGATCCTTCTGTCCATCAGGACAAGACACTTCTCGTCCCTGTTGCGTAATTTTTTTACGCCATAGAGACGAGAAGTTTTTTTATGCGCAGATTTGCGTATGGCTTCTCAATAGTTCTTTTACAACCCAAGAGGAGAGTAATTATGATCGACGCTAAACACTTTGTTAAAGAGCATGCAGCTCGCAACATCCCGCTTGGCTACGATGAATCCTATGAGCTGGGTATTTATTTGATGAAAGCTTGCCGTGCTAACAAATTGGCGAGAATCTTTTGTCGCGGTATCAGATTGGCGAGTATACAAAGTATAGGATTGTTAATGGCTTTGCACAATCAAGCAACATATGCTTGGAAAAAAAACGGGAGGAAGTTAGACCATCCGTTGCCAGAAGATTCTTCGGAACAGATTGCTGGCATATGCGTTGCTATTTTCGAACATGACATTGTAAAATCTAAATTTGGTTTCCTTTCACCGAATGTTCTGTACGCAATGGATAATTGCGGCATGGGAGGAGACCTTACGGTTACGGCGAATGTTTCTACTATCGCCGCGTTTATTGCAGCCGCAGCTGGCATACCCATGTGCAAACATGGATCTCCAGCAAATGCAGATGGAGGCCGCCATGGCAGTTCAGACTTCATTGACATGTGCGGCATCAATCGTTTTGCGAAAAAGAAAGCAGTAGAAAAATGCGTGGAAGAGCTTAGTTTCGGGTACACTGAGGCATTGGATGTGAGATACAAAGCACATTCATACTCAAACCCACGACATAGCCCAGCTCCCGCACATGAATGACATCATAGGGCCGATAACCAATCCATTGTCGCCGACAATTTTGACCAGGCGCGTATTGGGCGTAAATCATTTGATTCTACCCGGGATAGTTGCCAAGGCGTACAAGACGCTCAACGAAAGAGGCGTCACTCATCTAAGACACGGGCTTTTTATTCGTGGCTTTGCCGGCGATTGTAACGAAAGCGGAATGGACGAGTTGTCCATTTGCGAGCCCGGAACGCAGGTTGCCGAGCTGAAAGATGGAGAAATAAGAGAGTACTGGTTGAGGGCCGAAGATTTTGGAATTGACCTGATACCGGTAGAATCTGTTTCTCCGCCAAAAGGCATGAGTAAAGGACAGTTCTCAATGGCAATCTTGAAAAGAGAAGCGCCCGTTCCTTCCATGCAAATGGCGATGGCAAACGCTGCTCTGCTTTTCTATCTTGCGGAAAAATCCGGAAGTTTGCGAGAATGCTATCTGCTCGCAGAAGAAATTTTGATGAGCGGTAAAGCATACGAGAGGATGCTTGAAGTTAGAAAAATGTTACCGGCATAGTTACCGGTGAAAGGGGGTGGCATGTGACATCCCCTATTTTTTTTGATAAGATAATTAATAATGGAAAAAATATGACAGAAAAAAGACAAATTATAATCGATACTGATCCCGGGCATGATGATGCTTTGGCGATTTTGCTTTTGGAAAAATCTGGGCTTTTTAATATTGAGGCGGTTACTACGGTTGCCGGAAACAGCACAATTCAAAATACAACAAATAACGCAAGATATATTTTAGATTTAATAAAAAACCAGACACCTATTTATTCAGGGGCCGAAAAGCCACTTAAAAAAGATTTGATAAAAGCTGTTGTACACGGCGAAGGCGGTCTTGCGGGAGCAGATATTAAAAAACAAGAGAAGTTAACGAGGAACGCCTCCCAAAAAATTATTGAAATTATCCATGCAAACCCGAATAAAATTTCAATACTCGCGATCGCTCCAGAAACAAATATTGCAGATGCATTTATAAAAGATCCAGAGCTTCCGTCTTTAATAAAAGAAATCGTAATAATGGGAGGAGCGATTTCAGTGCCCGGAAATAAAAACAGGGTTGGAGAATTCAATATTTTTGTTGACCCGGATGCTGCCGATATTGTTTTTAATGCTAATGTCAAAAAAATTCTTATACCGTTAGATGTATGCAATGATGTATTTTTAAGTTTGGATGATTTTGAGCAACTCAATAGCTCACATCTTTACGAACCAATTAAAAATATGATGGGTTTTTACATCAATGGCATCAAAGCTTTTGAAAAAACGAGTGGCGCTCTGATGTACGATCCGTTAGCAGCTTATTATTTGATAAATCCAAAAGCGTTTAAAATAACGCCAATGGATATTAAAATAGAAATTCAAAGTGAGCTTACTCGCGGAATGACCGTTGCAGACAGAAGAACTTGGGGAGAGAAAAAGTATAATGTTGATGTTGTTACGTTTGTCGACAAGAACGCTTTTGTAAAAGATTTTTTTAATATACTAAAAAGTTGATTTTATGAAAAATCCAAAACTTATAATTTTTGATTTCGACGGCACCATATTATCTAATCCTGATTTTTATCGAGATATATATTCAAAATCACTTGAAACAATAATATCCAAAAAACGCGGAAAGCGTGGTTTAGAAGTTCTCTCTAATTGCAGAAAAAATTTTGGCGGGAAAGGAGAACTGGCATTATTCGCGTTGAATATTCCTTTTGTTGATTGGGCAGAAATGCTGATAAATGCTCCACTTGAAACAATAAGTCCTGCGTCAGAGCTTGTGAGTCAGATGAAGAAGTTGAGTGCTACGAAGGTTATTTATACTGGTTCGCCTACTAAGATGGTTTATCGTGTTATTGAGAAGCTCGGATTTTCTATTAAAGACTTCGATCTTATTATGGGCTGGTCGGAGCCAGAATATTTTCCAGTTAAGTGGTCGTCATCTTCGCTTATATTTGAAAAGATAATGGCTCAATTTAAATGCAACCCAGATCAAACGTGGGCTGTGGGGGATGATTGGGATACTGATTTAATGCCGGCTAAGGCAATTGGTATTAAAACCGTACAAATTAAAAAACAAAGCGGAAAAGCTGACTTATATTTTGATAGTGTTCAAGAGTTTTTAAGCAATTTTTAAATTTATGACAAAAGAAAGACACAAAATAGTTCCCGCTTCTTATTTAGTTTTAATGAAAGACAACAAAACATTACTTCTTCGTCGATTTAATACAGGATACGAAGACGGTAAATACAGTATGGTTGCAGGACATGTCGATAAAGGTGAAACATTTACTCAGTGCATAATCAGGGAAGCCGAAGAAGAAGCCGGTATAATACTAAAGCAGGAAGATTTAAAAGCAGCTCATATAATGTGCAGAAATTCTGGCACAGAGGAAAACAACGAGAGAGTAGATGTATTTTTTGTAGTTGAAAATTGGGGTGGTAAAATTGAAAACAGAGAACCGAACAAATGTGATGATTTGTCTTGGTTTGATTTAAATAATCTTCCAGACAATATTATTCCTTATATAAAGCAGGCAATTGATTGCATAAAGAACAAAACATTTTACAGTGAACAGGGGTGGTGATAAAATAATTAAATAAAATAATATGGCAACAATAAAAAAGAAAATATGGCCGGAGTATTTTGAACTTGTGTCTTCCGGCAAAAAGAGATTCGAGCTAAGATTGGCCGATTTTGATATCCAAGAGGGCGACACTTTGTTGCTTGAAGAATGGGATTCAAAAACTAAGGAATATACCGGCAGAAAAATGGAAAAGAAAGTAAGCTTTATTCTAAAATTCAAGTTGGATGACTTCGGCCAGGAGAAAGAAATCAAAGAAAAAGGTTTGTTTGTAATTCAACTGGATTAAAATTTATGGCAAAAATTGAGGTTGAGCACCGCCAAAAACAAAACAATGTTATGAAAGAGGTATTGGCAGAGTTAAGAGCTATAAAAAATCAGCTCGTATAAAGTTTAACGATAAGTTAACTTGAAAATGATTATTTATAAAACAGAGAATTTTTCTAATCCCCGACGTTATCGGGTTCTTTTTTATTTCAAAAATAAGGAAGCTATTTTTTTTAGCATTGGCCATAGAAAAGACATCTATGAATGAAGGCGCAAAGACAGCCAAGTTAATAGTAAAATTATCAGGCTCACAGCGGCAAAGTTTAGGCGGTAAAATATGTTTTGGAAAAAAGTCCGAAGGATATTTCGCAAAAAGAAATGTGCCAGTTTAGAGAATATTTTCTTTCTAATAGAATTCCCAACGCTGGTAAATTTGAATTTTTTATGTAATATGAAGCTGGCGGTTTCGGGTTCTTTGAAATTTGATCTTCAGAAAGGAAGGTTAGCAATGAAAATCAACATTGCTATAGCTGGCGGTCCTTGCACCGGTAAGTCTACTCTGGCCGCAGCTCTTTTTGCGGAATTAAAGGTTGGGGGATTGGACTATGATTTAATTGAAGAGGAGGCAAGAAAACTCAAAAAAGGTTTTGGAAATCCCCGTAGCCCATTTGAAAGATTCTATATGTGGCGACAGCAAGAGCGCGAAGAGTTGCGTTCCATCGCATTGGACGGTTTTGTTACAGATACTCCTTTATTCCATTATTATGCTCAAGCAAGGCAATATGCTTTGGAGCCGAGAGATAATTTGGCGGTAAGGGAATTGCTTATTATGTGTTTGGAAATTGAAGATAGATACCAGCTGATTGTTATTGCCAAAAATCAGCTGGAGATTCCCTTCAAAAGCGATCAAACAAGAACAGGCGGTGAAAAACAGGCTAGGCCAAGGCACGATTTAATTGTGAGTTTTGTGCAACATTTTTGGCCGGAAAAGCTGTTTTTTGTGGAGGGAGATGTGCCAACGCGAGTTGGTCAGATAACAAAAAAAATGGCAGGCATGCGAGCGCGGTAAGCCCTTTGGTAAAACCTCAGGGCTTTTTTATTGCATTTTTACCTCAGAAAAGGCAAAATAAGATAATAAATAATTTTAATACATGGAAACTAAAACATTCGGCGATAAGAAAATAACAATACGCAAACCCGTGAAATCTGACGCGAGAAACCTTAAAAAGTTTCAGGATTTTATTAACTCTCTGGTCAGAGAAGAAGCAATGATTTTAATGAATGAAAAAGTCACGCTAAAACAAGAAAAAGATTATGTAGATAGCATGTTAAAAAGCGCAAGGAACATGAGCAGAGTTTATCTTATAGCAGAGCACGGCAATAAAATTGTGGGGAATGCAAGCGTTGAATTAGAAAAATGGCGAACCAACCACATAGGAAAGTTTGCCATTGCGATAGCGGACGGTTACAGGGGCGCCGGGTTAGGAAATTATCTAATGTCAGAAGTTATAAAATTAGCGAAGAAAAAATTAAGCCCGAAGCCAAAGATTATCCAGTTAAGGGTTTATTCAAACAATAAGCCGGCAGTAAATTTATACAAAAAGATGGGATTTAAAATAGTTGCCAAACTTCCGAAGCAAATCCAGTACAAAGGAAGAATAATCGGCGAATATATAATGATCAAAGTTTTATAAAAAATGAAAAAAAGTGTTAATGTTGTTATTGCAGATAGACAAGGCAGAATTCTTGTTTTGAGGAGAAATTTGAACGACGATATTTATCCTAGATTTTGGGATTTGCCCGGCGGGGGAGTAAAAAATAACGAAACTCTACACAAAGCGGCTAAAAGAGAAGTTGCCGAGGAAAGCGGGTTAGAAATTAAACTGGAAAAAGATTATTTCTATACATTTGTTTACCCTGACGGAGAAATTAATTATATTTTTAGGGCAAATTTAATTAGTGGTAATGTGGCATTGAGCCAAGAACACATAGAATTTAAATGGGTTACTAAAGCCGATTGGAAAAATTTAAAATATACTCCAGACGTTTGGCAACAATTAAAGGATTTTTAAAAAGAACGGTTGAAAAAGCGGGCTTTTTGTGGTATATTTATATTAAAAGGGGGCGTAGTTCAATGGCAGAATAGAGGTCTCCAAAACCTTTGATCAGGGTTCGACTCCTTGCACCCCCGCCTGTTATGCAAAATAAAAGGAGCAAAATTTTAAACTTTTCGGTTAACGATTTGATTCTGTTCTGCATACATTCTGTGGCTCTCAATAACGAAGAGTGCAGTTTTGAAAGGTTAGTTAAGGAATGTTTTACTCTATTTCCTGAAACATTAAGTTTTACAAGATATCCTGTTTGGCCGGATTCCAGAAAATTAGACAGGCCGCTGCGCGCCCTAAGAAATGAAAAATTGATTATTGGAGATCCAAAGACACTATTTATGCTGACGAAAGACGGCGAGAAAAAAGCAGTGGCTGTTGCCAAGATTTTAAGACAAGGAAAACTGTTATGAATCTCATTGATTCATTGATAAAAGAGGGGTGGTTGAAGACGCCGGAAATTATTGGGGCGTTCATAAAAGTAAAAAGGGGGGATTTTTTGCCGGAAGATATAAAAAATCTTGATGAATTAAACGAAGCTTTGCCGATTGGATTTGGCCAGACAATTTCGCAACCTTTAACGGTTGCTTTTATGTTGGAATTATTGCAGCCAAAACCAGGTGATAAAATTTTAGATGTTGGATTTGGTTCTGGCTGGACAACGGCCCTTTTGTCAAATATAGTTGGAAAAAACGGCAGGGTGATTGCAATAGAAATTGTGCCAGAATTAGAAAAAATTGGAGAAAAAAATGCCGAAAAATATAATAGAGATAAAATTGCTGAATTTATTTTGGGCGATGGGTCAAAGGGCTTTAAAAGCGAAGCGCCGTATGATAAAATATTAGCATCAGCATCAATAAACGCGGGTTCAGTTCCAAAAGTGTGGAAAGAGCAATTGAAAGTCGGCGGAAGAATTGTTTGTCCGATTGAAAATTCAATTTGGTTATTTATTAAAAAGTCCGAAGTTGACTTCGAGGCTAAAGAATATCCGGGATTTGTTTTCGTCCCGCTGATTTAAATAGCAAGTTTTAATTATGAATTTTTACACAAATATTTATAAAATAAAAAGGTTATTAAAAACGAATCCTGTATTTCGGTATTTTTTTTATGTCGCATGTTCTTTTATTATTATTATTTTTTTATTGACCCTCTGGGAAATTTTTGTGCCAAGGGCTCCCATATCTAACTATACAATTACATATGTTGCAAAAAGCGGAGAAGGGGATGATGAAATTGCAAGGGATTTAGAAAATCAGGGGATAATTAAAAGCAATTATTTTTTTAGGTTTTATGTAGTGGTATCTTTTCAACATTCAAGGTTGCAGGCCGGCAGATATTTATTGTCGCCTAATATGTCTGTTTATGAAATTGTCAAAAAAATGGTGTCGGGAGACGTTATAAGGCAAAAAATTACTATTTTAGAGGGTTGGGACCTAACCGATATTAAAAAATATTTTGAAAGTAAAGACGTTTTAAGCAAGGAAGAATTTAAAGAATTAGTTAAACAAGATTTCAGCAACAGATTTGATTTTTTGAAAGAAAAACCCAAAGACGTCAGCTTAGAGGGATATCTTTTTCCAGACACTTATGAGGTTTACCAAGGCGAAAGCGGGGAAGAAATTTTTAAAAATATTTTAGCTAATTTTGACAAGAAAATTACTCCGGACTTAAGAGAAGAAATTATAAGGCAAAAAAAATCGCTTTTTGAAATAATAACAGTGGCGTCCATGATAGAAAAGGAAGTAAAAACATTAAACGATAAAAAGATTGTTTCCGGCATTATTTGGAAAAGGTTAAAATTAGGCATGCCTTTGCAGATTGATGCGACTATAAATTATATTACCGGTAAAAATGATGCCGGAGCCTTGATAAAAGACACAAAAATAGACTCGCCATACAATACCTATAAATATAAAGGTTTGCCCAAGGGCCCAATTTCCAATCCGGGAATGGAATCCATTTTAGCCGCGATTTCTCCAAAAGACAGCCTGTATTTATTTTATCTTTCAGGTTTTGACGGCAAAACAATTTTCAGCAAAACATTATCAGAGCACAACGCCGCCCGAGTAAAGTATTTAAGGTAGCCATTGACAGTGATAAGAAAATAGATTAAGATACAATATATTCATAAAAAGCCATAGATAATGGGCATCCTGAGCTTGTCGAAGGAAGAAGTCCCATCGAGGCAAAAAAGAGAATTTCTCGTTTTTGTTTTGCCTGCCTGCCGCAGGCGGGTCTGTGGTTGAAACCACAGTTTTTTATTAAAAATTATTTCCGCTATAAATTACCATGGCGCTTACAAAAATTCAAAAAACAAAACAAATTGAGAGTTTAAAAGGCAATATTTCGAAACAGAAATCAGTGATTTTTGTTGATTTTTCTAAGGTTGCTTCAAAAGATCTATTCAACTTTAGGAAAAATTTAAAAGATGCAGGATGCAATTTAAAAATTGCCAAAAAAACTTTGGTTAGAATTGCTTTTGGGCAGTCAAATATTTCCTTCTGGAATAAAATAAAAGAAAGTATTCCCGGACAGCTGGCGCTTGTTTTTGGAATTGAAGACGAGGTGGCTCCGGCAAGAGTTGCAAATACATTTGCAAAAACACAGGAAAATTTTAAAATTTTAGGCGGAATTTTTGAAAACAGATTTATCGGAAAAGACAGGGTCCTATCATTAGCAAATTTACCGTCAAAACAAGAGTTATTGGGAAAAATGGTCGGCTCAATTGCAAGCCCAATGTCTGGTTTTTTAACAGTTTTGCAAGGCAATATAAAAGGTCTAGCAATAATATTAAGTAAGATTAAAAAATAACATGGCAGACGAACAAAGTGTAGAGGTGCCGGCTAAATTTGAAAAATTAGTTGGCGAAATAGAAAAAATGTCTGTTTTGGATTTAGCTGAATTAGTCAAAGTTTTAGAAAAGAAATTTGGCGTTTCAGCAGCAGCTCCAATAGCTCTAGCTCCCGCCTCCGCTGAAGCTTCGGCGGGCAAGGAAGAAAAAACATCTTTCAATGTTGAGTTAAAAGATGTCGGAGCCCAGAAAATCGAGGTCATTAAGGTTGTAAGAGACGTTACTGCAAAAGGATTAAAAGAATCAAAAGATTTAGTTGATGCAGCCGTAGCCGGTACAGCCCAAATGATCAAAGAGGGAGTGAAAAAAGAGGAAGCTGACGAAATTACAAAGAAATTTGCAGCCGCCGGTGCAAAAGTTGAGATAAAGTAAGATTCAAAAAACAGCCCCGCCATGGCGGGGCTGTTTTTATTTTCTTCCCTCAAAGGCTGATTCAAGGGTTTCTTCGTCGGCGTATTCCAATTCTCCGCCGACCGGTATTCCTTTTGCCAGATGAGTAATCTTAAAAGCGGGGGATTGCGAGGTTTCTTTCAGCGCCCTTTCAACCAAAATAGAGGCGGCTTTTCCTTCTTGGGTTGGGTTCAAAGCAACTATAATTTCCGAGAATTTATTCTCGCCCTGAACCGCGCCGAAGGGTTTCATAATTCTTTGTTTTAATTCTTCCAGCCTTAAGTTATTGATTTCCTCCGGCTTCATTGTTCCTACTGTCCCCCCTAAAATAAAATATAAGCCGTTATATCTTTTTGTTTTTTCAATTGTATCTAAATCCATTTCTTTTTCAACAATGCATAATAATTGCTTGTTTCTGGAAGGGTTGGAACATATGGTGCATAAATCCTCCTCCGCTAAAGCTTCGTAGGGCTGGAAGCAAAATTGGCACAATTTTATTTTGTTTTTTAATTCCTGAATGGCGTTTGTCAGCTCGTCTATTTTTTCCTTTGGCTGTTTTATCAAATAATAACAAAACCTACGCGCTGTTCTTGGGCCAACCGTGGGGAACTTTGTAAAAAATTCGGTGAGTTTTTTAATAGAATCCATTGAAACGAATTTTAAATTTTTAATTTTCGCTGGTATATTCGCCTTTTTCTAAATTTCTAAAACTGACTCTCTGCTCGTCAAAATATAATTCAACGCTTCCTAACGGGCCGTTTCTGTGTTTTGCAACTATAATCTCTGCAATATTTTTTTTCAGCGAATTTTCATTATATCTGTCTTCTCTGTAAATAAATAACACAACGTCAGCGTCCTGCTCAATTGCGCCTGATTCCCGGAGGTCAGCCAATCTTGGAATTTGCGGAACGCGCGACTCAACAGCGCGAGACAGCTGGGACAAAACTAAGACAGGCACATTTAATTCCTTTGCTAAAATTTTTAAAGCTCTTGAGCTTTCTGTAACCTGCTGGACTGCTGACTGAAATCTATTTAAAGGTTCCATTAATTGCAAATAATCAACGATAATCAGGCCTAAGCCCTTGTTTGCCTGAAGTCTGCGGGTCATAGCTCTCATTTGCAAAATATTTACAGAGCCCGCGTCATCAATATATATTGGAGCTTCAGATAATATTCCCATTGCGTGTTGGATTCTTGAATAATCGTCGTCCTGCAATCTGCCGGTTCTTAAATGCCATGAATCAATATTTGCCACGCTGGCTATTAACCTGTCAGCCAGTTGGTCTTTAGACATTTCCAAACTGAATAATCCAACGGGTTTGTTTTCAAAAATTGCTACGTTTCTGGCGATATCTAATGCTAAAGAAGATTTTCCCATTGAGGGGCGGGAAGCTAAAATAACAAGGTCGGAATTCTGCAATCCGGCCAAAATATTATCTAATTGTTTAAAGCCGGTTGGCATGCCGCGAAGCCCTCCTTGGTGTTTTGAAAGTTTGTCTAATCTTTCAAAAGTTTCCGGCAAAATTTCTTTTATCGGAGTAAATGTTTGGGTTAGCGCTCTTTGCCCGATGTTAAAAACTGTTTTTTCTGCTTTGTCTAATAAAATATCGACTTCTTCAGATTCGTCGAAAGCAGATAGTCCGATTTCTTCTGAAGCTGAAATTAAATCTCTTAGAATTTTTTTCTGCCGTACAATTTTTGCATAATTTGCAACGTGCGTGGCAGTAGGAATTGTATTTATTAAAGAGGTTAAATAAGCAGAGCCGCCAACTTCTTCAAGCCTGCCTTTTTCTTTTAACCTGCCCGAAACAGAGAGAATATCAATTGGGTCAGACCGTTCATAAAGTTCAAACATTGCCTGGTAAATGTCTTGATGAATTCCTTTATAAAAATCTTCCGCCTTGATAAAATCAACAATTTTTACAATCGCATCTTTGTCTAACATTAAACATCCCAGCAGACTTTGTTCTGCTTCTGTATTTTGCGGAGGAAGTTTGTCCGGCAATTTATCGCTCATAATATGTCTTTATATCAAAACCAAGAGGTCAGAGCAAGATATTGACAAATAGAACATATTAGATTAGATTTTTTTTAACTACTGGGCCGGAGGGGGTGTCTTCAACGGTAAAGCCGTGCTTCTCAATTTCTACCCGAAGCTCGTCTGATTTTTGCCAGTTTTGTTGTTTCCTGAATTTCTCGCGCTCATTTGCCAGTTTTTTTATTTCAGCCGGAATTACTTTTTTGTTTTTTATATTCTTAAAATTGATAATTCCAAATATCCTATTTATTTTTTGAAAAAATTTATAAATTTTGTTTACATCCTTTTTGTCAATCGTATTTTCGCTAGCAACCGTATTCATTTTTTTTATAAACTCAAACAAAACAGCAAAAGCTTTTGGCGTGTTAAAATTGTCATCTAATTCTTTATAAAAATCTTCTTTAAATTTAGAAATTAGTTTCGAATTTTGATTTTTGGATTTGTTTCGGATTGGAACCGCTCGACTTCGCTCGCTGTAATTCTGCGGAATTAAATCGGATTTCGTGCTTCGGATTTTCCTTAAAAATTCTTCAATTTTTTCTAAAGTAGATTTTATTTCAATCATTGCGGAGTCTGAATAATCAATTGGCGAAGACCATAGGTTTCTAACTATTAAAAATCTTAAATGCTCAACAGGATATCTTTTTAAAAAATCATCAATTGTCATAAAATTCCCTAAAGACTTGGACATTTTCATGTGGTTGATAGTTAAAAACCCTGTGTGCATCCAGTATTTCGCCATTGGCCCTTTACCGGAAATTGCTTCCATTTGGCTAATTTCAGCTTCGTGATGGGGGAATATTAAATCGCGCGCGCCGCCATGAATGTCATATTGCGCCCCAAAAAATTTTTCAGTAATAGCTGTGTCTTCAATATGCCAGCCCGGACGGCCTTGGCCCCACGGGCTTTTCCATTTTGGTTCATTTTCCATTGAATAAAATTTCCATAAGCAAAAATCGCCCCTGTTTTTTTTATCTTTGCCGTAGTCAATTCTAGAAACAGAGTCTTCTGCCTGCAAAACAGTCCTGCCGGCTAATTTACCGTAGTTTTTAAATTTGCCAATGTTGTAATAAATTCCATCGTCTTCTATTTTGTAGGCATAACCCTTATCTTGAAGCCTTTTAACCTGGCTTATTATTTCTTTTATATAACTGGTGGCTTTGGCATATTTTGTGACACTATTAACTCTCAAAGTTTTCATATTTTTTAAATGTTCTTTTCCAAATGCCGATGCTAAATCTTTTGGCGAAACTCCTTTTTCGCGCGCTCTGGCAATTATTTTGTCGTCTATGTCTGTTATGTTTTGCAAATAAAAAACCCTATAACCTTGTTCCTTCAAATATTTTACAAAGGAATCAAAAGTAACATAAGTTCTGGCATGGCCTATATGAGAATAATCGTAAACAGTTGGTCCGCAGACAAAAAGATTCACTTTTTTACCTGCCTGCCGGCCGGCAGGTTTTTTAATCGGTTTGAATATTTCTTTTTTTCCAGTTAATGTGTTGTATATTTTTAGATTATGTTTTGTCATATTTATTTAGTTGTTTTTCTAAAATTTTATTTTTAATATGTCCTTTATCTTTTAATTCCAATAATTTTGAAAAAATACTCAAGAACGAGAAGGGGATTGTTAACCATAATAGGTAAATAAATAATTGAGGCGGCAAATACGGCCAGACCATCAAGATTGCGATAAACACAATTGACAACAGAGTCATTTTTGTTTTGCCAAAGATATTTGATTCAAGATATATTTCTTTTGATTTGTAATAGAGAGAAAATATGGCGTTGATTATCTCGGTTAGAACCAGCGCCAAAAGAAGCCATTTATTAAATTTGAATAAGCTATAAAAAGCAATTGGAATAATTAAAATTCTATCAGCGGTTGAGTCTAACATAGCGCCTAATTCTGTTACTTTGTTTGTGCCCCTAGCCACCGGACCGTCTATAAAATCAGTAATAGCGCCAATAATAAAAAGCCACATAATTAAAGCCTTATCTTCAATTGAAAAAAAGAACAATAGAACAAACAGCAAAACTCCGATGATGATTCTTATTGAGGTTATGTAGTTTGGCGTGATTTTGCGCGGCCAGTACGGTTTGATAAAAACAAAAAGAGCCTTGTCCCTGTAGCTGTCTATTTTTTCCAAAAAAAGTTGTAGATTGTTTAAAGATTCCATATTATTCCAATCTTACCAGACTTTTAAAAAAGTTTAAAGTATGGTAATTTTAAGCAATGAAGGTTGTTGATATTATTTTTGCTTTAATTTGCGGGTGGATGCTAAACTGGGTTGCTTTTGATGTTCTAAAAAGTTTTGGCATAGATTTTGGCCTTTGGAGATGGCTGCTGTCATGGGTCCTTCCATTGGCTGCGTTAGCCTGCCTTTGGCTGGCATATTTAATTGGCAGGAAAATATTGTTTGTTTTTCAGGTTGCAAAAAATATATTGGTAGGAGCTTTTGCAACAGTCGTTGATTTAAAATTTTTTGAAATTTTAGTGTGGCTGTTTTCACCATCGGCAGGAATGTTAATAATATCAAAAGGAATTTCGTTTTTATTATCCACATCTTTAAAATATTGGGGCAATAAACATTGGACATTCGAAAAGCACGAAAAAGAAGATTTGCTAAAAGAAATTTCCCAATTTTTTATTGTGACTGCTGTTGGATTGATTTTAGACATCGGCTCTTTTTTTTATTTTGTGAAAATAATGGGTCCGCAGTTTAGTTTGACACCCCACATTTGGACAGAATTCAGCGTAATTTTCGCAGCAATAATCGCCGCCGTCTGGAACTTTTTAGGTTATAAATTTTTAGTCTTCAAAAAATAGCGCATTGTCATTCCCGCGAAAGCGGGAATCCAGACAGGCATGTTGCCCGTTTTTTTTATTATCTTGTAAATATAAAACGTTGTATAAAAGCAAGATGATGCGCGCAGAAATAGTAAGTTTTTTGCCTCGAGGCAAAAAACTTACTATTTTATTGTGCGACTATATGGTCTAATTCGTACGAATGGTATAATCGGTGGAAGTGCAAAAAGCTTGACAATGGTATTTGGTTATGCTATAATTAATATAGTACAGGTATTCCTGACCTTATCAGGATGTAATACTTGGGGGTGGCTCCCAAGCGCTTGGCAAGCGGCCATTGACCACTTCTTTTTCTGGCGGAAGCGCAAAATGCGGTCTTCCTTAATGAAATTCGCCTAAGAAAGGAACTTCTGATGAGAAGCACTGAGCAGCTGGTTGCGAAGTTTTTTGCCCGAGTTGATTCGTTTCTGTCTGATCCGCTTCTGACGTCGGATCGCGGATACCTTTCCGCGGCTTTCCACATGCCGTGGGCATTCACGCTCATTGGTTGGTGTCAGGAAAGCAGCACCGACGGTGCGGTTATTCCCGGTTTTGCTGAGCTTGCCCGTCGCCGCTTCAACTACAAGTTGGTGTCGGCCGTCGGGCGGTGGCTGTATAAGACAGTCAGGCTCAACATTCGGGAGGCTCGCAAGGCCAAAACGTGGGGATGGTATCGCTTCCGTGCTAGCCGCTTTTGCCATCTTTACGTCGCTTCGATTGGCTTTAACCAGCTGATCAAGGAGATGCGGAGTGGCTTCAACGATGGACAAAACAGGACGCTTGACGCGCTTTCTCGAGGAATCAGTAATAAACTGATTCGCTTAGAGAGAGTCCTGCAGGAGTCCAAACACGTTGAGCGGTGGCGAAAGACTCCACAGTGCGAGCACTGGAATTCGGTGCATCCGCTTGCGAACTTCCTCGGGAAGTAACCCCGGAGCCAGTGCCGGGCTCTGATACTCAACCGGCATACCTGTATAACGACGAGAAGGGTTAAGTGCTACCCATCAAATGACTATTGCGGATTTATCCGCGAGACATCAGGCGAGAAAGCACAAAGGGGCAATGGTGACATTGCTCTTTTTTCTTGCACAAAAATTTAGTAATTGGTAGTATGATGTAATAGTTAAAAAATTTATGGCAAATTTAGTTTTATATAGAAAATACAGGCCGCAGAGTTTTTCAGAGGTGGTAGGGCAGGAGCACGTGGTGCAAACTTTGACCAATTCAATTTCAGCGAAAAATATTTCGCATGCTTATTTGTTTTCTGGACCGCGGGGATCGGGCAAAACAACAATTGCCAGGCTCTTTGCAAAAGCAATAAACTGTGAACATCCAACATCTAACATCCAACACCCAACACCCAATTTTGAGCCGTGCAATAAATGTTCTTCGTGCCTTGAAATTATGGGAGCAAAATCAATGGATTTAATTGAAATTGACGCGGCTTCGCATAGAGGAATTGATGATGTAAGGGAGCTGAGAGAGGGGATTAAATTTGCTCCAATAAAATCAAAATACAAAATTTTTATAATTGACGAATGCCACCAGCTTTCAAAAGATGCGGCAAATGCTTTGCTAAAAACTCTTGAAGAACCGCCGGCTCACGCGGTTTTTCTGCTGGCAACAACTGAAGCCCATAAAATGATTCCCACAATAATTTCGCGTTGCCAGAGATTCGATTTTAAGCGCCTGCGAGTTCCTGAAATTATAAAAAAATTGGAATTTATTTCCAAAAAAGAAAACATAAAGTTTGATGAATCGGCGCTTTCTTTAATTGCTTTAAATTCACGCGGATCTTTTCGCGACGCAGAATCTCTTTTGGACGAGTGCGTAAATTTTTCCGGAAACAGCGGCACAATAAAAACAGAAGACATCAAAGAATTATTGGGAGTTGTTGAGGTTGGCCAGGTTTCAAGTTTTGTTGATTTTCTTATTTCAAAAAAAACCAAAGACGCAATTTTATCTTTGAACTTAATGTTAGACAACGGAGTTGATTTGCAGGAATTTGCAAAGACTTTGGTTTTTTATTTAAGGCAGTCGCTGTTATTAAAAATAAATTCAGATTTTTTAAATCCGCGCGCGTCCGGATTTTCTGCGGAGGAAATAGAAAAAATGAAAGCCCAGACGTCAAGCTTGCCGGAAAGAGAAATTCAAAAAATGTTGGAATTATTTATTGACGCTGAAAATAAAATGAAATATTCGTCTCTTCCCCAGCTTCCTCTAGAGCTGGCAATTTTTGATATCACCTATAAAGAAGCGTAATTTTTATTCACAGGTGTTGACATTGAAATTGTGCTATACTTAGCGTAGCGATATATAATTAAAAAACATTAATCTATTTTTTTAATTTTATGGCTAATGCGCAATTAAACGAACTCGTTGATTATATTAAAAAAGCAAAACAGGCAGGACAGTCTGACGAGCAAACTCGGCAGATATTATTTAAAAATGGCTGGTCAGACGTAGAAGTCAAGGAAGCTTTTGCCGTTATTTCTGTAAGTAAGCCGCAACAGCAGGTTCAACGTCCGCAGCAAACTCAACCTCAGTCTCAACCTCAACCTCAATATCAGTTAGTGGAAAACAAAAAATTCCGGAGAGGGGGCGGCAGGCATTTTGTTTTAAAACTTCTTATAGCTTTGATTATTTTGGCTGTTATCGGCGCGGCGGGATATTTTATAATAGCCCAGACAGGTTTATTACAAAAAATGTTTAATGTTTCGTTTTCAACGGAAGAATCCTCCAGTCTAATTGTTGAAAACAGCAAAAAAAATGAAGAGCCTCCGCCGTCATTAAATTTGGCAACCGTTAAGTTGGCTACCATTTTGCAAGACTACGACATAAGCAAAGGTATTGTTGCCGCATTGTTCAGCAAAGCTGCAGACAAGGTGGCTTACTGCGCTCCGCAGAAAACAGTAAAAAAAACTGATTGCTTTCTGAACAGTGAAAAATTAAGCAATTCATACAGCTACAATCCTTACTGGATTGGAATTAGTCCGGACGGAAATAGAGTAGTTTTTCTTTATTTCGATTCCGTTAAAAAACAATCATTCGTTTTTGAAAACGGAGAAGAGGGCGCGCGATATGACGGAACTATAACCTCGCCAAACTTTAGTCATGATAGCCAAAGCTTTATATACACGGTGATGGGCAAAGATAATAAAAACTTCGTTGTTCTAAACGGCAAACCGGGCGCGTTGCACGAAAAAATATACGGAGCGCCTTCATTGAGCAGCGATGGCAGATATTTGCTTTATGGCGCTAGGGATGGACAGGATATATTTTGGGTAGCAGATGAGGTGAAGTAAGCGCCGCAGCTTTTTTGTTTTGGTTTCTATCTTCTTCTCCTCTTTTTACGGAATAATAAAAATATTATTAGCAAAGCTGGAATTCCCAAGACAAAATATAAATATTCTCTGCCTTTGAAAAAAGAAATAATAGAGTTCATAAAACCTGCTTGCCACTTTGAAGCATCTAATGGGAAGGCGTCTTGCGAATCTATTATCCCGTCGCCGTCAGTATCTTTTTTGTTTGGGTCTATTCCATCTTTTATTTCTTGGCCGTCTGGGATACCGTCTCCATCGCCGTCGGGGTTTGAAGGATTAGTTCCGTAAATTTTTATTTCATCAACATTGCTTATTCCATCGCCGTCTGCGTCCGGATCTTTATTATCTCCAATGCCATCATTGTTTGTGTCCCGCCACTCAGTTTTGTCTAAAGCAAATGCGTCAATTTTGTCTGGAACCCCGTCGCCGTCGGTGTCTGATTTTTTGGGATCGGTTCCCTTATTTTTTTCTTCCTCATTTGTTAAACCATCGTTATCTGCGTCCGGATCTTTTGTGTCCCCGATGCCATCGCCATCGGTGTCTGAATCAACAAAAAAATCTTTTTTTATTATTTTGTTATTTTCTAAGTTGTCATCTGTTGGATTCTCGCCAACGATTTTTGATTCAATATTATATGCGCCAGATTTAAATTTATAATCTATAAAAACGTCGTCGTAGGTGTTGGGTTTAATGGAAATTGGCTGGGGTTCGTCTGTCGCTTTTCCGTTAATGGAAAAAACAACATATCCTCTTACGTCAACATCTCCTGTATTAAAAATTCTAGCATAAATTCTGACTGTGTTGCCGTCAAAAGGCTCGTCTTTGGAAAAAGTTAGATCGGTTTCAGAAATAGAGAGGTCTGTTTTAGCAAAAGAATTTACAGGGAGAAATAAAAAACCAGACAATAAAAAGACTGTCAGAAATTTAAGGAATGTTTTTTGTATTCTCATTATTATATTTTACTAGTTTTAAGCAATTTTAACAACAGTAGGGACATTGATAAGATCAGGAAAAAATGATATTATAAAAAAACCTTAATCATTCCGGGATCGTCTAATGGTAGGACACGGCCCTTTGGAGGCCGGTATCTTGGTTCGAATCCAAGTCCCGGAACAATTTATTGTGCGACACGATATATTGATAAAATGGTTGGTAATATACTAAAATCTAAAAATAAAAACTTGTTTCGCTTTGTTTAACCCTCGTCAAAATATACGCTATCGCGTGAAATATGACGATGGTTTTTTTATTTGATATTTGATAAAAATTGAAAATTTAAAATGAAAAAGGTAGAATAATAAATATATCGTTAGCACTAAAATTATGGGTTTAGACTTAACAAAATTAAATAAAGAGCAGAAGGAAGCGGTGGAGCATGGAAATGGGCCTATGCTTATTGTGGCCGGAGCCGGAACAGGAAAAACAACTGTGATCACGCAGAGGATTGTGAATCTCATAGAGCAAGGCTTAGCCTCGCCGGAAGAAATTTTAGCTGTTACTTTTACTGAAAAAGCGGCTGCCGAAATGTCAGAACGAGTGGACCGGCTTTTGGATATTGGATATGTTGATTTGTGGATTTCAACATTCCATGCTTTTTGCGAAAGGGTTTTAAGAGACCATGCTTTAGATATTGGTTTGTCTCCGGATTTTAAAATTTTAGACCAGACTTCGGGCTGGCTTTTGGCAAGACAGAATTTGGATAAATTTGATTTGGACTATTATAAAGCTTTGGGAAATCCTACAAAATTTATTCAGGCTTTGATTTATCATTTTTCACACTGTAAAGATCAGGAAATTTATCCAGAAGAATATTTAGAATACGCAGAAAGCTTAAAAACCAGAGACGACTCTCCAGAAGATGAAGAAACAGAAAGAATAAAAGAAGTGGCAAACGCTTATCATGTTTACCAAAAAATACTTTTAGACAATAATGCTTTGGATTTTGGCGACCTGATAAATTATTGCTTGAAATTGTTTAAAAAGCGCCCCTTAATTTTAAAAAAGTACAGAGAAAAGTTCAAATATATTTTGGTTGACGAATTTCAAGACACAAACTGGTCGCAATACGAATTAATAAAACTATTAGCAGAACCAAATAATAATTTGTGCGTTTGCGCTGATGACGACCAAGCAATTTACCGCTGGCGCGGAGCTTCTTTTTCAAACATTGTAAATTTCCAGGAAGATTTTCCAAATGCAAAACAAGTTTCACTTATTAAAAATTACAGATCTTCACAAAATATTTTGGACAAGTCTTATAATTTTATAAAACAAAACGATCCGGATAGATTAGAATTTAGAAATAAAATAGATAAAAAACTTGTTACCGATGCGAAAGAGGAGGGGATTATAGAGCATATTTACGCCAAAACATTAGATCAGGAAGTTGGCAATGTTATCAGAAAAATTTTAGAAATTCTAAAAAAAGATGAAGAGGCAAATTATAATGATTTTGCAATTTTAGTAAGGGCGAATGATTCTGCTGTTCCATTTATTAAGGCGTTAGAGGGGGCGGGCTTGCCTTATCAATTTTTAGCTTCAAGAGGGCTTTATTCGAAGCCAATTATATTAGATGTTATTTCGTATTTTAAACTTTTAGACAATTACCACGAAAGCTCGGCGGTTTTTAGAATTTTAAATTTGCCATTTCTGGAGATATCAGATTTAGATATTGCAAAAATAACCCAGTACAGTCACAAAAAAACAAAGCCGCTTTTTGAGGCGTTGCAGGAATTACCCTTAATTCCGGGAATTTCCGCCAAAACGCAGGAAAAAGTTTCATTTATATTGGGTATGGTAAAAAAACACGCTGCAATGGCGCGGGAAAAAAGCGTTTCAGAAATTTTGATCGCATTTTTGGAGGATTCTGGATATTTAAAATATTTGGTTAAAAATAACGAAGAGGAAAAAGTTAATTTATTAAACCAGTTTTATAAAAAAGTGAAAAGTTTTGAGGAAGCAACGATAGAGCCGACTTTGAAAAATTTTATGGAAGAAATTAATTTAGAATTGGAATCCGGCGAGGAAGGAAAATTGGAATTTGATCCAGAACAGGGTCCCGAAATGATAAAAGTTATGACCATTCATGGAGCTAAAGGTTTGGAGTTTAAATATGTTTTTTTAGTGAGCATGGTTGATAAAAGATTTCCGACAATTGAAAGAAAAGACCCGATTGAGCTTCCCGAAGAATTAATCAAAGACATAAAACCAAAGGGAGATGTGCATTTGCAGGAAGAAAGGAGAATTTGTTATGTTGCAATGACAAGAGCTAAAAAAGAACTCTATTTTACTTCAGCAAAAGACTACGGCGGGCAAAGAGAAAAAAAACTTTCAAGGTTTTTAACGGAAATGGGGTATAGCGGGCAAAATATGCCTGCTCACTTCGTGCACCCTACTCGCCCCGCCTTCGGCGTGGGCTCGCCCATCCCTAACCCCTCCGTTCGCAGGCATATTTTGCCCGCCGAATATCTGCCTTCGCACTTTTCTTATTCGCAATTGGCTGCTTTTGAAAAATGCCCGCTGCAATATAAATTCGGGTTTATTTTGAAGGTTCCAGTAAGAGGAAAAGCAGTTTTTTCTTTTGGAAAAACAATGCATAATACATTGTATGAATTTTTAAAGAATATAAACGAAAATAAAAATATAAAACAAGAAAATTTATTTAGAGAACCCACCTCCGCATCTCGCGATGCTCGAGCTTCTGGCGAGGCGTTCAAAAATTTGTCAGAAATTTTCGAGCGAAATTGGATTGACGAATGGTATCCTGATAAAAAAAACAAAGAAGAATATTATAAAAAAGGCAAACAAATAATAAAAGAATTTTATGATGAATTTTCCAAAAATCCGCCGGAAATTTTGAGAATAGGCGAAAACTTGGCGCTGGAGCTTCCGTTTAATTTAAAAATAGGGGATTATACTTTATTTGGAGTAATAGACCGCATAGACGTGGTAAAAGGTAGCCCTTCGTCGCCAGACGGTTCCTCAGGACGACAATGTTCCATTGTCGATTACAAAACAGGCCAGTCAAAAGACAAATTGGATTTTGAAAATAAAGAGCAACTTTTAATTTATCAAATAGCGGCAGAAGAGGTTTTAAAAATAAAGCCGAAAGAGTTAACATATTATTATTTAGACGATGGCAAGAAGGCATCATTTTTGGGAACCGAAAAAGAAATTATTGCCCAAAAAGATAAGATAATTACAGAAATAGAAAAAATAAAAAACAGCGAATTTGAGCCAACTCCGGGCTGGCAATGCCAATACTGCGACTTCAAAGACATCTGCGACTTTGCCCAAAGATAGTGTGATAATTCTTACGTTTCTAAGTAAAATCAATAAAAAATAAGTTTTATAACATCTTATAATAATAAAACGTTTGCAAAGTGTAAGACGCGAGTATAATATAAAATAATCATAGAAATAGAACATGAAATTGCCAATTACAGATGAATTTCTCTGGGATGTTTATAAATTCCTTTCTGAATCAAAAAATGCCGCCGGTTTTATTTTTCATCCATATCCTACAATGTCTAATTCGTTGCCGGGGCTCAAAAATCCTATTTTTGCTAAATATAGAAAGGACCGAAGTAAAAGAAATTTTAGAAATCTTGTTTATTATCTCAAAAGAAAAGGTTATATAAAAATAAAAAGTTTAGAAAATAAAAGAGCGATAATTCTCACAAAGGAAGGAATAGACAAAGCTTTAAGATCAAGTTTCAAAATTGAAGGAGCTAAAAAACGTAAGGATGGCAAATGGATAATGTTAATTTTTGATATTCCTGTGAATAATAAGCGGCAAAGGAGTTTGATGAGAAGCATTTTGTGTAATTTATGGTACAAGCTGTATCAGCACAGTGTTTGGATAACCCCTTATGATGTTTCAGAAAAAACAGAAAAACTTTTTCAAATGCACTCTTTAGATAAATATGTTAAAATATTTTTAATAGAACA